>LQAJ01000015.1_pt1 | contig 200830 bp, 211 predicted proteins | sample 1535811 | NCBI WGS metagenome assembly LQAJ01 (sample SAMN04331587, study PRJNA305678) | bioreactor metagenome | isolation source: bioreactor_6 inoculated with Wadden Sea sediment 2nd replicate of a... | place: Germany: Wadden Sea, Janssand Flat | reverse complement strand
TCGGGGGCGTGAGCACCGATCTCCGAGGGGATTTGCCCGTAGTTGATGCGAGGAGCAACCGGGGTTCGATTCCCCGTGGGAGGGAAGGGGGAGAGCCCCGGGGCCCTCCCCTTTTCTATCAGAGGCCCTTGCTGGCCTCCACCATTTCCTTGACCTTCATGAGGCGGGTGGTGTTGCCCCGCTCCATTTCATCCAGTTTGAGGCGGATGTACCTGATAGCCTCTTCTATCTCCGGGATCATCACATACTCCAGGGAATTCACCCTGCGCCTTGTGCTGTCTATCTCCCCGGCTATGAGGATGATGGCCTTCTCCTGCTCCGCCAGCTTTATTATCTCCGGCAGAACGGCCTTGTAGACCTCCAGGGCCTCGTCGAGTTCCGGTGGAGTGTCGAACATTCCGTAGTTCCGTACGCGGCCCTCGATGGATACCCTGAACTCCGGCAGAGTAAGGTTCATCACCCTTCTGGTGGAAGACTTAACAACCGCCCGGGCTCCGGGGTAGCGCAGGGCGTCGAGGAGGCTCTCCTCCTTCATTGCAGCCCTGGCGAACAGGAACTCAGAGTAGGCAGCGGCCAGTCTGCTCTCAAGGGTAGCCCGGGCTCCGCCGTACTCGGCGATGAGGATCTTGAACTGGCGCATCAGCTCGTCCAGTTTGTCCTTCAGTAGCTTGTGCCCCTTCTTTGCCAGTTTGTGACGCTTCTTCAGGTGAAGCATCTCCATTCTGGTGGCTTTTACCTCAATCGCCATGGGTTTCGCCCTTTTCAACCGGCCAGTACTTGTCGAGGTATTCTGGCCTGATTCGCTTCATCTCGGTCCTGGGAAGCAGCTTGAGAAGCTCCCAGCCCAGGTCGAGGGTTTCGTTGATTCCACGCTCCTCGTGTTCGTCCTGGCTTATGTAGCGGTTCTCGTACTCGGTGGCGAAGTTCAGGAACTTCCTGTCCAGTTCGCTGAGGGCCGCCACTCCCAGGATAACGGAAAGCTCCCTGGCCTGTTTCCCCGATGAATAGGCGGCCATGAGCTGGTTGAAGAGGTCGGAGTGGTCTTCCCTGGTCTTGCCTTCACCTATTCCCTTGTCCTTCAGGCGGCTGAGGGATTCCATAACGTCCATGGGGGGGTAGATGCCCTTTTGTGCAGCTCTCTGTTCAGAATGAGCTGGCCTTCGGTGATGTACCTGTGAGGTCGGGGATCGGGTGGGTCTTGTCGTCCTCGGGCATTGTAAGAATGGGGATCTGGGTTATGGAGCCCTTTCGGTCCTTGATCCTGCCGGCCCTCTCGTAGATGGAGGCAAGGTCGGTGTAGAGATAACCGGGGTAACCCCTTCTGCCGGGAACCTCGCGCCTGGCGGCGCTGATCTCCCTGAGGGCGTCGCAGTAGTTGGTCATGTCCGTGAGGATGACAAGTATGTGCATGTCCTTCTCGTAGGCGAGGTATTCCGCGGCGGTGAGGGCCATTCTGGGTGTGCTTATCCTCTCGATGGCCGGGTCGTCGGCAAGGTTCAGGAAAACCACGGCCCTGTCCATGGCGCCGGTCTTTCTGAAATCCTTGATGAAGTAGTCGGCCTCCTCGAAGGTGATGCCCATGGCGGCGAAGATAACGGCGAAGTTCTCCTCCCCGCCTGTCACCCTTGCCTGCCTGGCTATCTGGGCTGCAACGGTGCTGTGGGGCAGACCGTTGGCGCTGAAGATGGGCAGCTTCTGTCCCCTGACCAGTGTGTTGATGCCGTCGATGGAGCTGAATCCGGTCTGGATGAACTCGGCGGGATAGTCCCTCGCGTAGGGATTTATCGGGGCTCCGTTTATGTTGTTCATCTTTTCAGGAACAATGGGGGGGTCGTTATCGAAGGGGGCCCTGGGACGGCCCTGGCCGTCGAATACCCTGCCGAGCATCTCCGTTGATACGCCCAACTCGACACCCTTGCCCAGAAACCTTACCTTTCCCGTTTCCAGGTCGGTTCCGCTGGAGCCCTCGAAGAGCTGCACAAGAGCCCTGGTGCTGTCTATCTCAAGAACCTTTCCGTGCCTGATCTCTCCACTTGAAAGTTCTATCTCAACAAGCTCCTCGAAGCCCACATCGGTGACATTGTCCACCAGCATCAGGGGGCCGGATATCTCCACGGTAGTTTTGTACTCCCGTATCATTCTCAACCTCCCTAAGCGTTCTCGAGCCGGATTTTTTCATTCACGGCTTCGGTTATTTGTTTCTGCAGCCCGGTTATCTGCTCGATATCCTCCTCGGGGAGGTATCTCTCTTGGCGATGTCCTCGGAGAGGGGGAAGTCGAAGATGGTCTTCGGGGAGACATCGGCCTTCACCGCCCTGGCCATTTCGTCGTGGGTGTGAAGGATGGTGCTGAGCATGAGCTGCTGCTTCCTTATTGAGGCGAATGTATCCACAGGGTGGAAGGCGTTCTGGTGAAGGAAGTCTTCCCTGAGGCTCCGGGAGGTGTGGAGTATCAGCTGATCCTCGGGGGAAAGGCTTTCCGCACCCACCAGGCGGGCGATCTCCATGAGGTTCGACTCGTCCTGGAGGAGGGCCATTGCCTTCTTCACCATCTTTACCCATTCCGGTCCCAGGTTCTCGTCGTAGTATTCCCGGAGGTTCTTCGTGTAGAGGCTGTAGCTGTCCAGCCATCCGATCGCCGGGAAATGGCGCATGTAGGCCAGGTTTGCCTGGAGGCTCCAGAAGACCTTCACAACACGAAGTGTGGCCTGAACCACAGGATCGGAGAGGTCTCCGCCGGCGGGGCTCACGGCACCCACCACGGTGAGGGCCCCTATTCTCTCGCTGTCGCCGAGGCAGCGGACCTTGCCCGCCCTTTCATAGAACTCGGCGATCCTGGTGCCCAGATAGGCGGGGTAGCCCTCTTCGCCGGGCATTTCCTCCAGCCTGCCGGACATCTCCCGCATGGCCTCGGCCCACCTGCTGGTGGAATCGGCCATGAGGGCCACCGAGTAGCCCATGTCCCTGAAGTACTCGGCTATGGTAATGCCGGTGTAGACACTGGCCTCCCTGGCGGCCACGGGCATGTTGGAGGTGTTGGCCACCAGAACGGTTTTCAGCATCAGGGGCTTGCCGCTCTTGGGGTCTTCCAGCTCGGGGAACTCCTGAAGAACGTCGGTCATTTCATTGCCCCGCTCGCCGCAACCCACATAAACCACGAGTTCGGTATCGGCCCACTTGGCGAGCTGATGCTGAATCACCGTTTTGCCGCTGCCGAAGGGGCCTGGAACGCAGGCGGTTCCGCCCTTGCCCACCGGGAAGAAGACGTCCACCACCCTCTGGCCGGTAACCAGGGGCTCGTCCGGGGCTATCTTGGTGCTGACAGGCCGGGACTGACGGACGGGCCAGTTCTGGTACATCTTCAGTTCCTGGGTGTCACCGGATTCCTTCTTCACCTTTGCTATAACGGTGTCGATGTTGTATTCGCCCTCTTCCTTTACCCAGGTAACCTCCCCGCTCACATTCGGGGGAACCATGATCCTGTGCTCGATCAGCTCGGTTTCAGGCACTGTGCCTATTATCTCCCCGCCTGATACCTTCGATCCCGTATCGATGGCAGGTGTGAACTTCCAGAGCTTCTCGTGGTCGAGACCCGGGATGTTTATTCCCCTGGTGATCCAGTCGCCGGCCTCTTCCCTGACCTTGTCGAGGGGACGCTGTATGCCGTCGTAGATGGATCTCATGAGACCGGGGCCCAGCTCCACGGAGAGGGGGCTGCCCGTCTGGTAGACGGGGTCTCCCGGTTTCAGGCCGCCGGTTTCCTCATAAACCTGAATGGAAGCCTTCTCCCCCTTCAGCTCTATGATCTCCCCCAGAAGCCTGTAATCGGAGACGAAGACCACATCGTACATCTTCGCTTCCGTCATCCCGGTTGCCACAACCAGGGGTCCGGCAATTTTGTCTATTTTGCCATTTATCATTGCATCCTCCGACTCACTGTTCATCCTCCGCCATCAGGTCTACACCAACGGCCTTTATGATCAGGTCCTTATGGTGTCCTCGCCTGTGTGTTTCGAGCCTGAAACCCCCGGAAGGACCACGATGGCCGGAACCGGAAGGCTGACAACCTGATCAACCTCGCTCTGGAGGTGATTCAGCATATCCTCGGTAATCATTATTACTGCCGCTTTTTCCTTAACGAGTTTTCTGAACGTACCCACGGCCTCTTTTCCGGATTCCGGTGTGTAGGTCTCAACACCAAGGGCCCGAAAACCAAGAACCGAATCAGCATCACCTATGAAGGCCGTTCTGCCCTTTTCCTCCATGACCCCTCCTATCCTCTGGGAACCCGCGCCTTGAGACGCCTGGGGTCTATGCCGGCGGTTTTACCGGCGGTTATGAGTTTGAGATGGGAAACCTCGAGTTCCCTGCGCAGCACGTAGGCCACCAGCGGACCCGGGCCGAACATCTCGGTGGAGGCCCTGTCAAGGATATCCATTGTCACCAGATCGGTTTCCCGCTGGTAGGCCAGGAAGGAGCCCGACTCCATACCCTCGTCAAGGGCCGCCGCGGAAGCTTCCATTCCGCTTCTCTCTCCCAGGAGGGATGAGAGCTTTTTCATTCTGGATGCCTCGGCTATGTCCTCCGGGCTGTGGTATCCCCCTCGAGGAGGATCTCCTCGAGATCCGAGGCGGAGTGCTGGTCGTTCCTGTTCCGGGCGGCTGTGAGGAAATTCCTCAGTTCGATCTTCACCGCTGGAAGGTTTCTGAGGGGTTCATCCATCTGACCCAGGTGCTTTGCTTCAACCCCGGCGGCCAGCCTGTCAAGAACGGCGTCCAGCTGGGATGCCTGGGGTTTGTTCAGCTCCAGCAGCTCTTCCAGGCACCGGCGGAAGAGGGGAGGAAGGCCGTCGGCCTCAACCGGATCCCCCAGGCTCGGACAAGCTTCTCGGTGGGGATGGTTCCAGGAGGCTCGGTTTCAACGGCGCGTCGTGGCCGGATGCCAGGTTCTTCCAGATGTATCTGGCATTCCTGACATCCCTCCTCTGGAGGATCCCCTTTGTGAAACTCTGTCCGGGGGAGAGTTCCAGCAGCTCGTCCTCGGCTTTGGAGACCGCTGTTCCGAATGCTTTTTCAAGCCCGCCTTCCCCCTGCAGAAGGGGGCCGTACCAGGTTTCTCCCAGTATTCTCAGAACATCGGCCCTGTCCTCGGCGGCCAGGAGCTGATGCCACAACCTCCGGGACAAAAGGGATCCCTCAAGGCCGCTTACCCTGCCACTGGCATATATGTAAGAACTGCCCGACACTTTACTCCCCCTGTCCCTCCAGCGGCAGAAGCCGCGAAAGCTCCATGACCATTTCATCATGGTTGAGCTCGGCGATCATGGAGAGGGTCCCGTTCAGACTTATGCTTCCGGACCGCATCACTATTCCGCCGTGGTCGCTGTGTTTCTCCCTGGAGAGAGAGAATGTTGTCTCACCGGTGGATTTGCTTTTCAGGAAATCCGGTGTGATCCTTTCCCCGTCCCCCGGTGCGGTGATGACCTCGACCTCGCCGGTGAGATCGCACCCTTCCAGAAGGGCCTCTATCAACTTCAGGTAGTCCGGAGCCTGGGCTATCTGCTTGACAGCGTCCTGAATGGCCCGGTCCACAAGATGTCTGCGGTGGCTGAGAAGGGATCTTTCCATTTCACGGTGAAGGTGTTCCTTCATCCTTCGTTCTGTGTCATGGAGCTTTTTCTTTATGCGCTCTACGTCCCGGTGGTGTTTTTCCTTGATATCGGCCTTAACCCGGTGCAGAGCTTCCTTCCTCTCCTTTTCCGCGGACTCGATGATACTGGCCGCCTTCTCCCGGGCGTCATTCTCGATCTTTGCCAGTATTGCCTCTAGTGACATACCCGCCCCGCTATCAGATCTGGCCGAGCATGAGGAATGACACCAGGAAACCGAGGATGGCGTAGAACTCCACGAACACCGCGAGGATAAGGGCCTTGGCGCTGTCATCGGGCTGCTTTGCGGTCATCATTGCGCCGCCTGCGCAGACCTTTCCCTGGTGAATTCCGGACATAAGGCCGGCCAGGGCGATGGGAAGCCCCGCGGCGAATATCTTCCATGCGGTCATCATTGTGAGGTCGTCTCCGGCGCCTATCTTCCCAATGAGAAGGAAGGCAATAACGAATCCATAGATACCCTGGGTTCCAGGAAGGGCTGAAAGCAGAAGAAGTTTTCCGAATTTCTTGGGGTCGACGCTCATGACCCCGGTGCTGGCCTGGGCCGCTATACCGACACCCACGGCACTTCCTATCCCCGCAAGGGCACAGGCAAGGGCCACTCCCAGGTATGCCACCAGATATACAGTCACTTCATGTCCTCCTTGTTTTTGTTTCTGTCTTTATCGTTCTATTCTCACGAATTGCGGTTCGTAACGGAGGGCTCTGAAGGGAACCCCGGTTCCGTCGTAGAACTTACCGAAGAACTCCACGAACTGAAGCCTTGCGGTGTGTATGAACCCGCTCAGCACCGCCATTGCGATATTGAAAACATGGCCCGCCACGAGCACCAGAAGGGCCAGAATGAATCCAAGTACCGGGATGGAGGCGCTCAGCATTCCTGCTATGTCGTTGATAACCGATGCGATTATGGCGCTGGAAAGGGCGAGGGCGAAGAGCCGGGAGTAGCTGAGCACATCCCCAAGAAGGTTAACTATGCCATAGCAGGCATAGGCACCCAGCCCCACCTTTCCACCTATTCCTCCGGCTTCCCGGCCTCCCATAATGAATATCAGCAGGGCGCCGATTCCCAGCATGCCCATGAGCACCGAGTCGATGATGCCTTCGTTGGAATAGATGTTGAAGAGGTAGTGGTCGAAGAGCCAGGGGAAAAGACCCAGAAGGGCCAGTATCCACCCTGTCTGATCTATGATCGCCGGCAATCCCTCTCCCTCCCGAAGCCTCTTTTTCAGGTTTACCACAAGACCCCATCCCAGCTGAACAACACCCAGGACCAGAGTGAGGTAGAGGAACTGGTTAGAAAGGGAGAATCCACCGGTTTCAGGGGTGTATCCCCCGGAGGGAAGAAGGCTGTTGAGGGGTTCGGCGGCGGCCTGAAGAATGGCCGGCAGCTTGTGAAAGGCCATTCCGAACCAGCCCCCGAGGAGGATCCCCCAGAAAATACTGGCGAGGCCGCCCTGGAAGAGAAGCCTGAAAAGCCTTGAATTGCCCTGCCTTCTCTCGGTGAGGTACCACCCGGCGGCGGCCCCGGCGGCCAGGGCGATCCCATATCCGGCATCGCCGATGCAGATGCCGAAGAACATCACATAGAAGGGAGCCATGATGGGGGTGGGGTCGGGGTCGGCGCCCCTGGGACGACCGTACATGTCCGTGAGCATGAGATAGGGGTCGGCGGCGGCGGACTCGGAGAGATACACCGGCGGGACTTCGTCCTCCCGGGGCTCGATCATCTCCAGCTCCACCTCTCCTAGCTCCTCCAGGGCCTTCCTCAGCAGGGACACATCCGATTCCCTCAACCAGGCGTTGAGAAGCACCGAGGTGCTGCTCTCTCTGCCGGCGGCTGCGGCGTTCTGTCTGAAATCCTCGAGGCCGGCGGCATCCTTAAGGGCCTTGAAGCCGGGAAGGAACTTCACCATTCCATCGGCTTCCCTTTCCAGTTCCTTCGTTTTCCGCCGTGTTTCGCTTAGGCCTGCTTCAAGCTCTTCCAGCTCCCTTTCCGGGGATTTGCTGAAGCCCGAAAAATCCTCGGAGGCGAAGCCGGCTTCCGCCAGGGAGTTCAGTATCCTCTCCTCGGTGGAGGTATGCCAGAGGGCAACGGCCCTTGTGTCCGACAGCTTCGTGAAGTGAAAAGGCTCTCTTCCCGTTCGATCTCCCCAAGGGCCTCAAAGCCGTCGGGGGATGCAACGGTTCCCGCACGGACGCTGAAAAGCCCCTCTCTGTTTATCTGTTCAAAGGGAACCGGGAGGTCTTTCCATTTATTCAGGAAATCGATCTGTCTCTGCTGCTCCTGGGCGCTGGACTCGAGGTCAGACAGCTGATCGGATATCTCCGCGGCCCTGAATGCCGCCCGGCTGATCCCCTGGTCTTCCAGGAGCTTCTGCAGTTTCTGCACGGTATATACCTGTGCGTCACCGCCCCTGTCCTTCCCGGCCAGGTCCCTGAGAAGGGGAATGGCCCTGCCCAGAGCGGAGCTGAGTTCGTTCAGCCGGGAGTTCTCCTCTGGAGTGAAGGGTGAAAGGGGAGCGTCCTCCTCCCCGGAAATGTCTATGAGGTGAACTCTTCCCCTGTTCTCCAGAAGGGTCAGAACATCGTCCTTCCTGGCGGAATGACACAGGATGGAGGTCTTTACCACTTGATCTCTGGCCATCAGGCCCCTCGCCTTCAACCGCCTGCCGGACAAGCTCCAGTGCCTTTGGAGCAAGCACCGAAGCAGAGTCGTCGAGCTCATCACGTCTTTTACGAAGGGTTTCATCCAGTTCGCCCCGGAGCTTCTTCAGCTCTTCATCGATCTTCTCCAGCCCCTTTGATTCATACTTCTCGAGCTCCGACTCATATTCCTTTTCTATGGCAGCCGCTTCTTCAGGAATACCCGTTCTGATCTCCCTGGATCTTCGCTCCGCGTCTTCCACCGCTTCCTTCGCAGTGTTTTCCGCCGCAAGAAGCTGGTTAAGCCTGTCACTCAATCGGTTCACCATCCCTTCCAAAAGAATGGAGGATCAGGGACATGCCTGTTTCGGCAGTTGTGGATATCACCCCAGAAACTACTCGAAGTGTGCGGCATAATCCTTTACGGTATAACATTTTATAGTGTTCTCCACAGGATTTGGAAGTTATCCACAATCCCGCAGAAATTCGTTCGTTACTTCTGCTTAGGCTTTCCTTCGACGGCGCTCATGCTGCAGTGACCCTCAAAGAAAACGCCCTCTTCGATGATCAGGGATTTCGTGACAATATCCCCCTCGATCCTTGATCCGTTCTGGAGCTCCAGCTGCTTTTCAGCCCTGATGGTTCCGTTGATGGTTCCGCCTATGACGGCATGGGTAACCACCACGTCTCCCTTTATCCTGCCTTCATGGCCCACGGTGAGGGTTCCTGTTACCCTTACCTCTCCATCAATGAAGCCATCCACACGGAGACCGCCCTTGATGTCCAGGGAACCGGTAATGGTACTTCCACCGCCTACCGTGGAGTTAATCGAGCTGTATGAGTCTTCTTTGGCCATAGCACTTCCTTCTTATTCCGTATCCTCCGGGGGAACCCCTTCTGTGGCGAGGTTCTCTATTACCAGCCTTGTGTTCCTTATCTCTTCGAGTTCATCCTCTATCTCGTCAAGCCTTGCGTTCAGCTCCAGGGATGCCCTGAGGGAATCGGAGAGGGCAGAGTTCCTTCTGGAGAGCTCAGCGTTCATGGACAGTCGGTTCGCCCCGATGGAAAGAAGCAGTATGGAACCGGTCAGAGACAGGACGAACAGAGCAATGGCAACCCTGAAAAGAAGCAGTTTCTTGCCGGTAATGATCCATTCACGCCGAGTCCGGTTGGCGTCGTGGGGTATTATGTTAACAGTAAAGCTTTTATCTCTGTGTGCCAATTGCTCTCCAATACGGGTCCCGGTACACGCTAACCTAAAGCCGTACATATCTCCGGTCAAAGGGTCAGAGGCAGGCCAGAAGCCCCTTTATGTCCTCTCTGGACATTCCTGCGCCCAGGCAGGCCATCAGAACTATTCTTATTTTGTTCCCTGCCATGTCGCCGGCGGAGATGGCCCCCTTTTGATGAGATCGAGTCCACCGCCGGGGTATGCGTAGATGCCCAGGACCCTTCCCTTGTGGCATCGGCTGGCTACGGCCACGAAGACCGAGGCCTCCACCGCCCTCTGGATGGCATCGGCAGTAAGGGGGTGCACGTTCCCCCTTCCGAAGGCTTCCACCGCTATTCCTCTGTATCCCGCGGCTACCATGAAATCGATCAGATCGTGGCCGAAACCGGCAGCGGTCCTGACCAGGCCCACCCTGCTGTCTATCTCAAGGGGTCCCGGGGGAAGGTTGATCCTCCAGATAGGCAGGCGGTGATAGATAACCTTGTCATCGTCGACGAAGCCAAGGGGTCCATAACCGGGAGAATCAAAACTGCTCACATTTGAGGTGCAGGTCTTCGTAACCCTCCCCGCCGCGTGGATCTCGTCGTTGAGGACCACTGTAACTCCCAGGTTCTTCGTTTCGGTACAGGCAACCCTTACGGCGCTTCTGATGTTCCTGGGGCCGTCAACCCCGAGTTCGCTGCTGCTTCTCATGGCCGCGGTGAACACCACCGGAAGTGTTCCCTCAAGGTGTATGTCCGCCATGAAGGCTGTTTCCTCGAGGGTATCGGTACCATGGGTTACCACAACGCCGTGGAATTCGCCGGATATCTCCAGGGCCCGGAGTTCCCGGGAGATGTCCGCCATGATCTCCGGAGTTATGTGGGGGCTGGGAAGGTTGGAGTATCGTCTTACAGTTATTTCCGCCCCGGGAATGGTGTCCAGGACCTTCATGTCCATTCCGGAAACAGGCCCTATGGTTATGCCGCCGCTTCCGGGCAGCATTTCGATCGTACCTCCGGTGGAAAGGATGAGTATCTTCTTCATTGTCATTCCCCGGCTACAGCAGGTTTTCTGTTCCTGAGGAGCTTCTTCAGCTCAGCTGGATCCTCAGCCAGGGGAAGGGCTTCCTGAACAAAGCCCGCATCGGCGCCGTGGGTGTCCAGAAGCCTCATCAGCTCGGAATCGGAACCGGCTGCCTGAAGGAGGGTCTGACTTTCCTCCAGCATCTTCAGCAGCCCTTCCCTGGCGGGATCCACCGTCCACCTGAGAATTATGGCAACGGAATCTGCGTTGTCACGATACTTGCGGCGCATATCCGCACTAATCTCACCGGCTTCCCGGGCGGAGACTATTCCGCTTCCGTACCTGACCCTTCTGAACACGTCACGGACGAACTCCGCCGCTTCGGTAACTTCCTCCACAGGCCTCTTCTGCGGTTCTCCCGTTCCGCTGAAAATCCAGGAATCCATGAGTGCTTCGGCAATTTTCGATCGAACGGAGTCGGAGTCGATCTCAAGGAGGGCATTCTCCACGGAAATGAAGAAATTTGAGTAGCTTGTCATGAAACCGATCCGCCCCTTTACCGTGCTTTCCATGGAAAGCCTTTCCAGAAGGGCATCCATAAGTATTCTGCTCTTACTCATCCCAAGAATCAGGAGATCAAGGCGATCCGCGGAGTTCCTCTTCCAGAGTGGAAGAAGGAAGTTCTTTTCCATGAGTTCCAGGGGATCCATAGAGCCCGATGAATTGAAGAAACTCTGTTGAAGGGTGGACAGAAAGCTCTCGGCGTCGGGATATCCCAGGAATTCTATGGCATCGGTGGCGGATCTGGCTATTGCCATGGCGGCGACCCGGGATTTCTTTGAGACGAGGGCTATCTCCACGGCGCAGTTGAGGATGGGGGGAATGGCGGCCTGTCTCCATCCGTGGTACACATCCTGTTCCATGAACCCGCTGAGGTTGGAGAGGTATGAATAGGCCTCCTCGGTTGGCATTGCTCCGGCGCGGTGGGCGGCGAAAAGGGAAAATGGAGGAACCCCCTCGGAGCGGGAGATGAGGTCTTCCATCATTTTCCTGTCCCAGTTCAGGGATATGGAGTCGCTTCCGGGGATCTTTGCCCCATGGAGTTCCATGGCAAGGAAACCGGCAAGGTCCAGTACCGTTTCCTTGAGATCCGCTCCGGTGGTCCCTATGAGGGCGGAAACCGCACCATACAGCTTTATTCGGGTATCATCCGAGGTAGCCCGTCTGAGGGCCCATTCCCGCCGTCTGTTCTCCGGCCAGTTATCTTCCATGTCGATCGGCGGCGGAGTCTTCAGGGAAAGCCAGGAATCGAGAACGGTTACCCTGTCCTGGAGGATCTCGTGATCGAGCTCTTCAGCTATGAAGGAGGCCAGTTCGCTGTCGCCGGTCATTCCCCCTATGCTTCTTGTTATTTCGTCGGCAAGGTTGAAGAGAAAATCCTGCAGCTGGGAGCTTTCCCTGCCGAAAAGGGAGACACAGTCGGGAAAGATCGCCCCGAAAAAGACTCCAAAGGTGGCACCGGTGCTGCTCATTTCCGATGTTCCGGGACCGTTGCCGTCGGGCATGAGCTTCCCGGCCAACTCGGCTATTATGGAACTGTCAACGGCTTCCAGCACGCTGGGATTATCCACGAACACCCTGAGTATGTTGGAGACCCCGTTCACCAGGAACTGGGAGAAGAGTCTGTCCGCGCCCTCCTCCCACACGGCCAGCCGACTGAACTTGTCGCAGATGATCCTTATGCCTGTTATCAGTTCCTCGGAGCGGTTCCCCTCGAAACCGGGAATGGAGAGCAGATCGGTTATTACCTTGTCAACCGCCTCTATCCGTCCACCTGCCCGGAGCACCTTCTGGAAAACCCTGTGTTCCGTATCACGAAGCCTCTCGATGTCACCGGCGGAATTGTAGCCTGTTGCGGCAAAGGCAAGGCACTCCCTGAAGACCGGATCGGATGGCTCCACCTCCTGAAGAAGCCTGGTGACCACATTCTCCAGATACCTGCACCTTATCGTTACGTCGTTGATCTTGCCGAGGAAGTCTATGATGGTCTTTTCCACCTCGGAGGGGAAGGAGAGTATTACCTCCACCCACAGGGGTGAGAGCCCGGCAAGGGTGCGCTTCCTGTCAATGGGGGAGAGGGCCTCTATCAACCTGGCGGTTTCAGTTATCCTTGAAAGGTATAGTCTGACCTGATCAGGTTCAGCCGCTCTTATCAGCAGGGAACTGGCGGAAAGAACGCTGCTCAGGGAAACCCCGCTGTGGAAGGCGGCCTTGTCAAGCTGAATAAGGGCCATCCTTGCTTCCGAGTGGCTCATTTCGATAATGGAGCGATAGAAGGCCTTCAGTGCCGTTCTGTCGGTGGTAACGCTCACCGGAAGGATCCCCGCCACTATTTTTGAGAACCTGATGGTGTTCGAGGGAGAAAGCCTGTTCTCGGGGCTGGTCTCCTCAACCAGCCTCGCCAGGAAGTGAACCACCTCACCGCTGATCTCTTCCCCACCGCCCTGAGAAACCTAACCATCTTACCAATGGATACCCCCCGGGGTGTTGTGGAGGAACACGGCAATGGACTCTCCCATTTTCGAGTGCTCACTGCCGGCGATTCCGTGGGAGACCGCTTCTATCACCAGATCCATTTCCGTCTGATCATCAATGTGTCCGATAAGGTCCGGGAAGTCGGAAAGACATTTCGTCATGGCCTTCCTGTCGTGGGAGGAGAATATCTCCATCGCCTTGTGTACCCGTTCCTCCCGAAGAAGCTCCGGCAGCTCGCGCCTGTCGCTGATCCCCCTGAGGATCCCCGCAAGGAACCTGATGGAGCTCACCGGTACGAGGCCCCTGCTCAGCCTTCGGTGAACCAGGTTCCCCCGCCTGAGGATGAGTTGCCATATCTGATCGAAGTCGGACTCGTCCAGAAGCCATCCGGTCTCAATGGTGAAGTCCAGCAGATATCTCCGGGTCTCCCCGGAGAGATCCCCTTTTTCAAGTCGCTTGAAGGCCCTTGAAAGGGCATTTACAAGGTCGGTCCCCCCGGAGGAGATCCGGAGGCAGACGAAACCGAACCTGTCCGGGAACCGGGCGGCGGTTTCCATGGAGATCTCAACACGGGAACCCTCCGGCGAACCGGAGGATCTCAGGGCTTTAAGCCAGCAGGAAAGGGTTTCCTCCAGGGTGAAGCCAAAGGCTTCCACAGTGTGCATCTCCGAAATGGAAAAAAAGCCCGTTACCGCCGGGGGCATCAGTGAAACCCTGAGGCCGTGACTCTGTTTGAACCAGATATCGGCCAGGGCCGGGTCGTAGCCCGGAGGAAGGGACAGGGAGCCGAGGAAATCGTATATCTTCTCCGCCTCGTTCCTGTCCATGATGGACATGAGGGATGCCAGGGCTGGAACCGCGGCGCCCAGTTCTCCCGCAACGGGAAGCCTTTCCAGGGATCCCTGGAGCCTGGGAACGGACTTCAGCTCCAGCCGGGATACATCGGGAAGCATCGGGGGGACCACCTCGGGTGGTGGGGACGGTATGTCCCCCAGGGTCTTTACCCCGAGCCACGCTCTGATCCTCCTGGCCAGGTTGTCATCCCGGGGCGTCACTCTTCCTGTTCCCCTTCCGGTTCCTCAATCAATTCGGCATCTTCGTTTTCGATCATATCCCCCCGGATAAGCGTGACATCCGAGACGGTATCCTCCTCGTGGAGGCTGATCAGCCTCACTCCCTTGGTGGCCCTGCCGATTACGCTAACCTGGTCGCACTGGAAACGGATGACCATGCCGGACAGCGTTACCAGAAGCATATCGCATCCCTGTTCCGGAGCGGAAACCGCAACCACACCGCCGTTCCTGTCATCGGTGATGATGTTTATCACACCCCTGCCCCCGCGGTGGGTTTCCCTGTATTCGGAAACCGGCGTTTTCTTGCCGTACCCGTTCTCGGTGACTGTCATAAGGGAATCGTTTTCGGTAACGGTCACAAGGTCAACCACTCTGTCGCCCTCTGAAAGCCGCATACCTGTAACACCCATGGTGTCCCGCCCCTGGGGCCTTACTTCGGTTTCCGGGAACTTGATGGCCCTGCCGTCATGGGTGGCCAGAATTACTCTGGAACCGCCATCGGTAAGCACAGCCCTTACCAGTTCGCTTTCACCGTGAAGCCTGATGGCCTTGATCCCATTTCGCCTGGGATGGCTGTAGGCGTCGAGGGGTGTTTTCTTTACCATTCCGTTGCTTGTGACCATTAGTACATAGCGGTCTCCGCTGAAGTTCTTCACGCAGACATTGGCAACGGGTCTTTCTCCCGGGTTAAGTTCCAGCAGGTTGATTATTGCCTTGCCGTGGCTGTTCCTGCCGGCTTCGGGTATCTTCCAGACCTTCAACCAGTGGCAGCGGCCCTGGTTGGTGAAGAAGAGTATGTGCCCGTGGCTGGTCGCTACGAAAACCTGTTCCAGGTAGTCTTCCTCTCGGGTGGTAACCCCGGTCTTGCCCCTGCCTCCCCGGATCTGGCTTCGCCATGTATCAAGGGGAAGTCGCTTTATGTAACCCCGGTGGGACACCATTACTACCATGGGGTCGTCGGGTATCATGTCCTCAATGTCTATATCGTCCGGAGCATAGGGAACTATGCTGGTTCTGCGCTCTTCGCCATATTTCTCCGCTGTCTGAAGAAGCTCGTCGGAGACAAGCGCCATGCGCAGGTGCTTGTGCTCCAGGATCTCCTTCAGCTCAGCAATGGTTGCTTCCAGCTCCAAAAGCTCTTCTTCCAGGGATTTCCTGTCGAGGGCGGTGAGTTTTCCAAGGCGCATGTCCAGTATCGCCTGGGTCTGTTTCTCGGAAAAATCGAAGGTTTCCATCAGGGTCGCCTTCGCCTCGTTCTGGCTGGCGGATGCCTTGATTATCCTTATGACCTCATCGATATTGTCCTGGGCCTTTATGAGTCCCCTGAGAATGTGGGCCCTGGCCTCGGCCTTCTCGTAATCGAACAGGGTCCTTCTGTGAACCACTTCATGACGATGAAGGATGTAGAAGGAAAGCATTTCACGGAGGTTAAGCCTTCTGGGGATGTTGTCCACCAGTGCGATCAGGTTGGCGCCGAAGGTGGTCTCCAGTGCAGTGTGCTTGAAAAGCTGGTTCTGAACAACCTCTTCGATGGCATCCCTCTTCAGTACGATCACTATCCTCATGCCGTCGCGGTCGGATTCGTCACGGAGATCGGCTATTCCGGTGATCTTCCTGTCCTTGACAAGGTCTGCGATGGACTTTATCAGCCTCGCCTTGTTCACCATGTAGGGAAGTTCGGTGACGATCAGGCAGTTCCTGCCCTCCACCTCCTCCGGTGCGATGCGGCTTCTTACTACTATTCTGCCCCGTCCGGAAAGGTAGGCGTTCCTCACTCCCCTGAGCCCCATGATGATACCGCCGGTTGGGAAGTCCGGGGCCTTAAGTATCTCAATGAGCCTGTCATCGGTTATTTCAGGGTCTTCGATGAGGGCAATGCAGGCCGCAACGGTGTCCCGAAGGTTGTGGGGAGGAATGTTCGTGGCCATTCCCACCGCGATTCCCGATGAACCGTTCACAAGAAGGTTGGGAATACCCGAGGGAAGGACCCTGGGCTCCTCCAGCCGCTGATCGAAGTTTGGTTCGAAGTCCACGGTCTTTTTCTCTATGTCCGCCAGCATCTCCTCGCCGATCAGGGCCATTCTGGCCTCGGTATAGCGGTAGGCCGCCGCAGGATCGCCGTCGACGGATCCGAAGTTGCCCTGACCCTGCACCAGAGGATGTCTCAGGGAAAAGTCCTGGGCCATTCGCACCATGGCATCGTAAACGGAGCCATCGCCGTGGGGATGGTACTTTCCGAGGACGTCTCCCACTACTGTGGCCGACTTCTTGTAGGCCTTCTGATGGGTGAGCCGCTGCTCGTACATGCTGTAAAGGATCCTTCTGTGAACCGGCTTGAGGCCGTCCCTTACATCGGGAAGGGCCCTTCCAACAAGGACGCTCATGGAGTAATCCAGATAGGATTTCTTCATCTCGTCCTCGAGTTCGATATGGTCGGGAATGAGAATTTCCCTGGGTTTCTCGCCGTCTTTCCTAGTAGTCAAGATTCTTCACCTCCCCGGCGTGGGATTCAATGAAGTTGCGCCTGGGCTCAACCTCGTCTCCCATCAGTATCGAGAAGATCCTGTCGGCCTCCACGGCGTCGTCCATTCTAACCTGAAGCATCAGACGGTTTTCCGGGTCCATGGTTGTGGTCCAAAGCTGTTCGGGATTCATTTCTCCAAGGCCCTTGTATCTCTGAATGGATACCTTCTGGGAGCCGGTATCGTTCTCTATTATGAGATCGCGCTCCTTCTCGGAATAGGCGTACTTCTCGTTCTTACCCCATTTTATCCTGAAGAGCGGCGGCTGGGCAATGAATATGTGTCCCTCTTCTATCAGTCTGGTCATGTACCTGAAGAAGAAGGTCAGAAGCAGGGTCCTTATGTGGGCTCCGTCCACATCGGCATCGGTCATGATGATGATCTTTCCGTACCGGAGCTTGCTCATGTCGAAATCTTCAGCTCCTATGCCTGTGCCGGCGGCGGTTACAAGGGTTCTTATCTCATTGTTGTTCAATATTTTATGCAGGGGTGCCTTCTCAACGTTTATGATCTTTCCCCTGAGGGGAAGAATGGCCTGGAAATAGCGTTCTCTGCCCTGCTTGGCACTTCCCCCGGCGGAATCTCCCTCAACCAGAAAGAGTTCGGCCTTGTCGGGATCGCGGACGGTGCAGTCGGAAAGTTTTCCCGGCAGGGATGCGGTTTCCAGGGCGCTTTTCCTCCGGGTGAGCTCCCTTGCTTTCCTTGCGGCCTGTCTTGCGGCGCAGGTGTCTATGCATTTCTGCACGATCTTCCTGGCGGTGGAAGGATTTTCCTCGAAGTGCTGGCTTAGCCCGCCGTAAACGGTGTTTTCAACTATTCCCTTTATCTCCCTGTTGCCCAGCCTTGTTTTCGTCTGGCCTTCGAACTGGGGACTTGAGAGCTTCACGCTAACAACGGCGGTAAGTCCTTCCCTGACATCGTTACCGGAAAAGGACTCTCCGCTCTTCTTGAACAAACCGTTCCTTGAGGCATAGTCGTTAAGACACCTGGTGAGTGCCGCGCGGAAACCGGTGAGGTGCGTGCCGCCGTCGATGGTGTTGATGTTGTTGGCGAAACTGAATACATCCTCCTGATAACCGGAATTGTACTGCAGCGAAACATCTGTGAAAACGAAGGAGCCGTCCTCCAGAACGCCTTCCCGGGTGAAATGCACCGGTGGCTCGTGCAGGGGATGCTTGTTTTCGTTAAGGTAACCCACGAAGGATGTGATCCCCCCTTCGTAGCGGAACTCTTTCTTCTTCCCGTCGGATGATCTCCTGTCAATTATGCTGATGCTGAGACCGCTGTTAAGGAAAGCAAGCTCCCGAAGCCTTTTAGCAAGAATGTCGAAACTGAAGTCCGTTGTTTCGAAAATGTCATCGTCGGGAACGAAATGAATGTAGGTGCCGGTCCCCTCCTGATCGGTTACCGATTCAACCGGGGGCGACTGGGGAATGCCCCGCTGGTATTCCTGGCTGCAGAGAACCCCGTTCTTGTGTATCCTGACAGACAGCCGGCTTGAAAGAGCATTGACCACGCTGACGCCTACGCCGTGAAGCCCGCCGGAAACCTTGTAGGAACTGTTGTCGAACTTGCCACCGGCGTGGAGTGTGGTCATTACCACCTGCAGGGCAGAGATGCCGCTCTTGGTGTGTATCTCGGTGGGTATTCCCCTGCCGTTGTCGGAAACGCTGACTCCGCCTTGGGGTTCAAGCACCACATGTATGCTGTCGCAATACCCTCCCTGGGCCTCATCCACGCTGTTGTCTACCACTTCGTATACAAGGTGATGCAGCCCCGCCGAAGAGGTGGAACCGATATACATTGACGGTCTTTTCCTCACCGCCTCAAGCCCCTCAAGGATCTGTATTGACTCAGCGCCGTAGTTATCTGGTGTTTTACCGGTCAAAATGCTGCCTTTCTTTCTTTTCACAGGGGGGTCTTAGCAGAACCCTGATGGAGCTGAATACCTCGGCCCCCGCTTTACTATTAAGTGCAGTGATTATTTCACTGCTTCTATATTTCAATTCCATTGCCACGCCGGGATTGTGGGCCCTTACCATAAGTGTGCCTCCCCGGAATACAGGTGGATCGCATAGTTCTGCCAGTTCTGCGCCTGCGATTTCCCTCCAGGAAGCCAGACCCCTTCTGGCGGGGGGAATTCTGTCGAGGTCCAGGTTTTCAAGAAGTTCCTCGACAAGGCTGCGAAGGCTTCTCATTTTTTCAGGACGGGTCCGGCAGCCTTACGGGCATGACCAGGGTGAGATAGTCCATGGAATCGTCCTCCGGCTCTACCTCGGTGATAATTACCGCAGTTGAGCTGTCCTGCATGCTGATGCGGATATCCTCGGAGGCCATGCTTCTGAGAATATCCATGACGAGATTTCCGTTGAAGGCTATCTGGAGGGGATCATCCGTGTAGACCGCTTCTATATCCTCCCTGGCTTCCCCGGCGTCGGTGTTCTCCGCCTGAAGGATTACCCTGTTGTGCTCGATTGTGAACATTATCTGGTGGGTTGCCGGGTTTGCTATGATGCTCATTCTTTTCAGTGCTCCGAGAAGGTCGCTGCGGTTAAGCATGAGCTGGATCTTGTTCCCGGAGGGAATGACCTTCTCGTAGGGTGGATAGGGACCCTCGATAACCCTGCTGTATACGCTTGTCTCGTCGGCGTGGAAGCTGATCTGTGAACCCTGGAAGTACATGGAGACCGTTTCCGTGGTGGTGAGACGAAGAAGGAGGTTGAGGGCCTTTGGCGCAATAATGGCTTCCATTTCAGAATCGGCGTTCAGGGCCGGCAGCTTTACCCGGGCGAGCCTGTGGCCGTCGGTGGCCACCATAACGAGGCCTTCCGGGGTGAACTGCCAGAGTGAGCCCGTGAGAGATGCCCTTATCTCGCTGGCTCCGGCCACTGCGTAGGAGGTTCTCTTGATGGCCTCCTTCAGGGCAGAAAGGGGCAGCTCGATCCTGTTCTCCTCGGCTCCAGCCGAGGGAAGGGAGGGGTAACTGTCCCGGCTGCTTCCCGGCAGTGTGAAGGAGCTTTTATCGCAACTAATGGAAGTTCTTGAACCGCTTGTGCTTATGCTTACATCGGTTCCATCCAGTTCCCTGACTATCTCCAGCAGTTTCTTGCCGGGCAGTGCTATTGCGCCCTGGGAGGAGATGGTTGCGGGTATCCAGCATACAACAGTTGTGTCGAGGTCGGTGGCGGCCAGACGGAGTTTCTCCCCTTCGGTTTCCAGAAGGATATTGGACAGGGATGGCAGGCTCGTTTTGGGTGGAAGTGCCGAGGCCACAGTATTCAGACCCATAAGCAGGGTTTTGTGATCAACGAGAAGATTCAACATAGAAAGCCCTCCACATCTTCGGTAAAAAAATACAGAAAGAAAAAAATACAGTACTAGTAATTATACCTAATACACTGTGGAAAAGTAACCCTTATGAGGAGAGTTTAGGGCACTTGCGGTGTTGAAAAAATGTTGAAAAGCCTCCAACGAAAACCGGGTTTTCAACAATGCTCCGTGATCGGGAGATATCAACAGGGTTTTCAACAGAGTACTCAGTTCAGCAGTGATTCCCGTATATCAAGGATGCTTCTCCGGAAGGCACTGTCCGCTTCCATCATGGAGTCTATTTTTCTCACGGCATTGAGGACAGTGGAGTGGTCACGGTCAAAGAAAGCTCCAACCTCCTCAAGGGGGAGGTCTGTGAGATCGCGGATGAGATACATGGCAACCTGCCTTGGAATCAGGATCTCCCTCTTCCTCTTCTTGCCCTTGAGAAATTCGGGATTGATCTCAAAAGAAGCCGCCACCGCTGATGTAATGGTTGAGGGGTTCAGCCTTCTGGCAGAGGCTCCCAGATAGTCCGAGACTATGAGCTTCACATTCTCGAGGTTCAGCTCACGGTTCTGTATGCGAAGGGTGGCCGCCAGGAGATTTACCACCCCTTCCAGCTGCCTTACGTTCGATTTGATCGTTTCCGCGATGTAGAAAACCACTTTGTCTTCCACAAGGATGTTCTCGTCACGGAGCTTCTGATTGAGGATGGCTATCCTCGTTTCAAGCATGGGCGGTTTGATGTCCACCACCATACCGGACTGGAAACGGGAAACCAGGCGCTCCTCCAGTGGTTCGATCTCGTGGGGAGGCCTGTCGGAGGTGAGGACGATCTGACGGCCCTGAAGATAGAGTTCATTGAAAAGCTGAAAGAAGAGGTCCTGCGTCCTTTCCTTACCGGCCAGGTTCTGAACGTCGTCCATTATGAGGTAGTGGCAGCTGCTCAGGGCATCCTTGAATTTTTCCATGTCCCTCACCGAGCTCTTGTCGGGATTCCTGGAGGGGACCAGGGCCCGGATGAAACGGGTGGTGAACTCTTCGCTGGATATATAGGTGAAAACCCTCCCCGGCTGATTATCCTTTACATAATGGGCTATGGCCTGAACCAGGTGGGTCTTTCCCAGGCCCACACCGCCATGAATGAAAAGGGGATTGGTTGAGGAATGACCCATCTCATAGGCAACGGAACATGCCGTGGCGTAGGCAAGCTGATTGTTGGGACCCTCAACGAACCTTTCAAATACATATCCGGGCCGAAGAAAGTTGGAAAAGAGATCGTTCCTGGGAGTGGAGGAAAAGCCTCCGAGGGACAGGGTTTCCGGAAGATGGGTAAACTCGGCTGTGACAGAGGGATCTCCCGATATCTCACGAAGCAGTTCTTCCAGTTTGTCCTTGTAGTTCAGAGACACGAAGTTCACACGGATCTGCGAGTCAAGGCCTATGGTAAAAACGCCGTTGGCGAAACCTCTGAAGGAGGCATTGGAAAGCCAGGAATTGTATTTTTCCGAACCCATAAGGGATCGAGCCCTCTCAAGGCAAAGCTCGAAGGCATCCTCTGGAGAAAAATTCATGGGAAATACTCCGCATCAAATAATCAGCCGGGGCTGCAAAAGTTCGCCGCCGTGAAAGCACTCAAGAACAATCACATAGGTAAACCAAAAAAACAGGCAGCTCAAATAATGCAAAATATTCACAACACGGCCAAGCCCACCGGCAGAACTTGACATCAGAGACGAATTTAGATAACTTTCCGCTTCCGGCAGGAACATGAAGTAACGGTGCCGGTATTGAATACCGGATGCCAGATACAGGAGTATAAGATGAAGAGAACATTTCAGCCCAGTAACATCTCAAAGAAGAGAAGACACGGGTTCAGGGCAAGAATGGCCACAAAAGGCGGAAGAAAAGTCCTGAATGCCAGAAGGCGCAAAGGGCGCAAGCGTCTAGTACCTTAGCCTTGAAAAGGCGTGTCTTAAAGAGGGTCAGAAAAAGCTGGCAGTTCAGGAAACTCTTAAGACAGGGAAAGTATTTCAGGGGTAACGTACTGAAAGCAAGATACTTAAAGAATTCCCTGGGCCAGATTCGCCTGGGGTTTTCTGTATCGGCGAAAACGGGAAATGCGGTTAGAAGGAATCTGTTCAAAAGACGGCTCAGGCAATACTCGGTGGAAAAGGACACACTTGTGGGATACGACGCCGTGGTCTTCCCGGTCAGGAGGCTGGAGAGCATTGGCTGGGAGGAAATGCTGGAGGACATGAACAGGCTTACGGAAATGGTAAACTCCATGGAGGCAGTAAATTAAGGGAATAATCATCTTCCTGATAAAGGTCTACAGGAAAGCCATTTCCCCGTTCATTCCCCCCAGCTGCATATACACGCCCACATGCAGTACATATGCCATTGAGGCCCTGCAGAAGCATGGTGCATTCAAGGGAACCGTACTGGCCGTGAAGAGAATTTCAAGATGTCATCCCTGGCACAAAGGGGGATATGACCCTGTTCCGGAGGTAAAGAATAATGAGTGATCAATCCAGGCTTTTCATCGCGGCAATACTTATGATGGGAGTGCTCCTGGTCAGCTGGTTCATTTCCGGCAAGGGCCAGAGCCCCCGGCAACAGGATCCGACTGTGATGGAAAGTGTTCCGCCGGAACAGGAAACCGTGCCAGAGCAGGTTCAGCCGGAAGAGGCGGATGTCCCAACTGAACCGGATGAGCAGGAGAGTTATCGGGAGAGGACAATAACGGTCATCATACCCGATGACAGCGGTAATGAAATGGTCACCGCGGTCCTGTCCACAACCGGAGGCTCGGTTACATCCTGGACCCTCGAACAGTATGAGGACTATCCCGATCAGGATATCGGCCAGCCGGTGGAGCTGTCTGAAAGACCCTGGCTGGTCTCACAGCGGCCCGACGGAGGGCCCGTGCTCTTCAACTACGAAGGCCCGGACACCATATGGGCCGGAACTGAACCGGTACAGCTGGTGTTCACAACGGGAACTTCCAGCAAGGTCTTCACCTTCACCGGGAACTATTATGGTTTCTCCCTTCAGAAGAACGGCCTCGACGAGAATACGGCAATTCCAGCGGGAACCCTGCCGGTTACCGAGACCAATGCCCCGGATCGGGGCTACTTCAAGGCATCCTGGTACACCAACGGCCACAAGAGCACCGATTCACACAAGATAGAGGGGCTGGAAACCACAGGGAACGTAACCTGGGCAGCGGCAACAAGCCAGTACTTCGCCATAATACTGATGCCGGCTTCCGGCCAGAGGGCAAACGGATACATAGCCCCCGGCGAGGGCGGTTCTCCCGAGGTCTCCATAGACGATGCTAACGTGAGGGTCTTTGCCGGCCCCAAGGCATACGGGCTGCTCAGTGATCTTGGCGGTTCACAGAGCGATATGATAGACTTCGGCTGGCCCATAATAAGGTGGATCGGAAAGCTCATCTTCCTGTTCCTTACTTCGGTCCTTTCCTTCGTGGGCAACTGGGGCCTTCGGATCATCATCCTGGCCTTTGCCCTCAAATTCCTGCTGTCCCCACTCACCACAAAGAGCTATGTCTCCATGCAGAAGATGCAGAAGATTCAGCCCGCCATGCAGGAGATACAGAAGAAGTACGCAAAGGATCCGAAGCAGCAGCAGACGGAAATGCAGAAACTGTACAAGGAAAGCGGTGTAAACCCACTTGGCGGATGTCTTCCTCTGCTCCTTCAGATGCCTGTGTTCTTCGCGATGTACCGGGTCCTTGCAAACATGGTCGAGCTCAGGGGAGCGGGATTCATTCTATGGATAAACGATCTTTCCAGACCGGAGATCCTGATCCCCTTTGGCACAAAGGTCATGGGCCTTGAGGGCATCGGCCTCATGGCTCTTCTGCTGGGTGTGTTCATGTTCCTTCAGCAGAAGCTCACCGGGTCCAGCTCAGCAGGGCCGCGGCCCAGCAGCAGAAGATGATGATGTATCTCATGCCATTCTTCATGATGTTCCTCTTCATGAGATTCGCCTCCGGTCTTACTCTCTACTGGCTGGTCTTCAATGTGCTCACCCTCATACACCAGGAACTGATAAAGAAGAAACTGGTGGATGAATAGGACCATGAATGGACAGCAGTTCTGATCTCATAGCGGCACAGGCCACCCCTGAAGCCGTTTCAGCAATATCACTGGTGAGGCTCTCCGGAAGGGGAGCCTCACGGATAGTGGAATCCTTAATGGGGCTCCCCGAGGGAAGGCTTCGTGGTATGCGGCGCTCCGTGGGGGATTTTGCCGGCATCGACCGTCTCGTGGCAATATCCTGGCCAGTGGGACGAAGCTATACCGGTGAGGAAATGGTTGACCTTATGTGCCACGGCTCACCGGGAACCCCATCCGCAGTGCTCAATCGTCTGATAGAGGCAGGGGCAAGACAGGCAGAACCCGGTGAGTTCACCAGAAGGGCCTGGCTGAACGGCAGGCTTACAGAGATGGACGTGTTGACTCTGTCCGCTCAGTTCAGAAGCCTGGAATCCTCCGGCAGGGCAAAGGACCTCAATGACAGGCTTGATCTTCTCATGGTGCGGACAGAAGCAATGATAGAGTTCGAGGAAGAGCATGGAATAGAGGGTGAAGTTCCCATGGAGGACCTCCTCAAGCAGGCAATAGGCACAGCAGAGGAGGCCGCCGAGACAACCGGAAGGATAGAGGTCCTTCCAAGGGTATTCATCATGGGCCCGGTAAACTCCGGAAAGTCCACTCTGTTCAATCGCCTCTGCGGAGAAACCGCTGCCATAGTTTCCGACACACCGGGAACCACAAGGGACGGCGCTGAAAGAACGGTGATCATCAGGAGCAGGGCAGTCCGGGTCTGCGATACCGCCGGCACCGGAGGTGACGAGCTGGACGGAATGGCCCTGGATATAGCCATTGCCGCCAGAAGGACCGGTGACAGAATCCTGTGGCTTGACCCGGAAATGAAAGAACCACCCGGTGGGATCATATCGAACCATCCCACAATGAAGCTGGCATCCCTCAGCGACAAGACCGGGGACTCCACCCTTCCAGGGTGGCGCAGGCTTTCCACCATCCAGGGTGAAGGCCTGTGGGCAATAGAGGAGTTCATAACCGCCTCCGAGGGGGGAAGCCCCGCCAGACGACTGTGGAAGGCTGCTGATCTTCTTAAGCAGGCCCTGGCTGCATGGGAGGGGAATGATCTGGCTCTTGCCGCGGAAATTATAGCCATGGCCACAGATGAGCTTAACGCGAAGGAACGGGGCAGCCTTGCGGTGGAACGTGCCCTGGATGTTTTCTGCGTGGGAAAATGAAGAGGATAGTTGTAATAGGGGGAGGCCACGCAGGGGTGGAGGCCGCGGTTGCCGCGGCATCCATAGCGCCAGTGTAACCCTGATAACTCCAGTTGCCTCGCGGATTGCCCTGATGTCATGTAACCCGTCCCTTGGAGGGATAGCCAAGGGAACCCTGGTAAGGGAAATTGACGCCATGGGTGGAGTAACCGCCATCAGCGCCGACAGGACGACCCTGCAGTTCAGAATGCTGAACATGAAAAAGGGTCCGGCGGTATGGGGCCCCAGGGTGCAGACCGATGTACAGGAGTATTCCAGGGAACAGAGAAAGCAGCTTCTGTCCGCCGGGGTGTCCGTCGTGGAGGACACGGCGCTGTCCCTTACCGGCCCCACCGAAAGGATAACAGGGGTCAGGCTTAAGAGCGGAAGGGAAATCCTGGCAGAAGGTTTTGTTCTGGCCACGGGAACCTTCCTGGGTGGAATTCTGCACAGGGGAGAGGAAAGCTGGCCCGGCGGAAGAAGGGGAGACATAAGCGCCGATGCCCTTGAAAAGGATATTCGCAGAAGAATGTTCCACGTGAAACGATTCAAAACGGGAACATCCCCGAGGATAGTGAGAAGGTCCGTCGACACCTCGATACTTGAGGAACAGAAGCCTTCTGAAATGCGGTTCTCCTTCAGTCTCCGTTCCGGGGTCCCCGTGGAGAACACAGAGAAATGCTGGGTAACCAGAACAACCCCCGTCACCGAAGGGATAGTGAAGGAAAGCCTCAGGCATTCCCCATTGTACTCCGGAAGGATAACCGGGAAGGGCCCGCGATACTGTCCCAGTTTTGAGGACAAGGTAACGAAATTCCCGGAAAGAACAGGGCATCCGCTCCATCTGGAGCCCTTGGGAAGGTCCTCAAGGATCATGTATCTCAACGGCCTGTCAACAAGTCTTCCCCAGGAGATACAGGACAGGGTGGTAAGGTCCCTGCCGGGCTTCCGGAATGCGGAAATTGCCGCCTACGGGTATTCAGTTGAGTACACATGCTTTGACACCAGTGAGTTCACCGGCACCCTGAGGTTGAAGAAAACGGAAAATGTGTATGTCGCCGGACAGATACTGGGGACATCGGGATACGAAGAGGCCGCTGCAACCGGGCTTCTGGCAGGCGCTAACGCAGCCCGAAGGGCCATGGGGCTGTCCGAGGCTCAGCCGGACCGGATGGAAAGCTACCTCGGGGTCATGGTAGACGACCTTGTCTCTACAGGGGTCGAGGAACCCTATCGCTTGTTTTCCAGCAGATCGGAAAACCGGCTTCACCTGAGACTGGACAACGCCGACCGCCGCATATGGAGGCTTGGAGAGGCCCTGGGTACACTGAGTGGAGCTGACAGACGGTTCTTCAGCGGGAGGGAACGGGAATGCGAACAGCTCAAGGTCACCATGGAGAAAACCCGTCACGGGGAGAGTTCCGCTGCTGAGCTGTCAAGAAGGCCCGGTACAGGTGCGGAAAACCTGGCCCCAATTCTTGGTATTTCGTCGGACAGAGATATGGCCCTCCTTCGATCGGCAATCCTTGACATGAAATACAAGGCTATATCGCCAGGGCAGAACGAAGGCAGCACGCCCTTTCCAGGTACAATGATGTTTCCCTGGAAGCAATATCAGACTTTTCCCTTGTGAGTTCACTGAGCACAGAGGCGGTGGAGGCCCTTAACGGAAAAAGACCGGCAACCATGGGGGAGGCCGGGGGGATCCCCGCCGTGAGAAGATCGGACATGGAGGCCCTGATGCTCTACCTGATGAAACGGGATGTTCCACGTGGAACATAGGTCGGAGGAATGGGTCTCATCCTGCTGTATGCAGCTAGGGGTAAGTATTCCCCCGGGCTTCTACACCGGGGCGCGGACCTTTCTTGAGCTTCTCAGCCTCAGTTCCAAAAGGATGAACCTCATCGGTCCCGGTGAGGGGGGCAGGCTGTGGGAGAGACACCTTCTCGAGTCGGTTGCCTTCGGTCCCTTCATTCAGGGTGAAAACGTAGTGGATATTGGCACAGGAGCCGGGTTTCCCGGTTTCATTCTTGCCCTTCTCGGGTTCAGTGTGACCATGGTCGAGCCCAGAAGGAAGAGGTGCGCCTTCCTTGAGACCGCCGCCAGGGAATGCTCCATCGGTGCGAAGATAATAAATGGAAGGATCGAGGACGCGGGACCCTTCCCCCGGGGGACGGTCTTCACCTCCCGCGGGGTGAAGAGCCCGGAGGATATGTTGCTCATGGTTGATTCGGTTTCCCGGGGGGATTCCCTTCTACTGACCAGGGTGGCCCATCCGGTGGAGATTGGGGTTTCAACCCCCCTTCCCTCGCCCCCGCTTGACCGCAAAGGATTTATACTGCAGTATTCGCATTCCCGGTAAACAGCAGAGAAAGGTGTACCGAATGACAAGAATCCTTGCCGTGGCCAATCAGAAGGGCGGCGTTGGCAAAACCACCACAGTTATCAACCTCGGCGCGAGCCTGGCTGTTCACGACAAAGACGTGCTTGTGATAGACCTCGACCCCCAGGCCAACGCAACCAGTGGCCTGGGATGCAGGGAGGCCGATGTAAGGGGAATACACTCCTACCTTGCCGGTGAGGAGCCATTCGAGCTTTGCGTTGCGAAAACAGACATAGAGGGTCTTCATCTCATCAGAGGATCAAGACATCTTGCCGGCACCGAGATAGAACTGGCCTCGGAGGAGGACAGAGAGTTCTACCTTGCGAAGGCCCTTACCGCTTCGGATCTCTCAAGGTACGACTATGTACTGATCGACTGCCCCCCGTCCCTGGGGCTTCTCACCGTGAACGCCCTGGTTGCAGCCGACGGCGTGGTCCTAACCGTTCAAAGTGAATACTATGCCCTTGAGGGCTTGTCCCATCTTATCGATACAATAAAAAGAATAAAAGCCCACTGGAACAGATCCCTTGAGATATTCGGCGTGGTCCTTACCATGTACGACAGGCGTCTCAAGCTGAGCAGGGAGGTGGAGGAAGAAGCCGACCAGCATCTCGGAGGTCTTCTTTTTACCACGAGGATCCCCAGGAATGTCCGCCTGAGCCGAGGCTCCCAGTTTCGGCATGCCGGTGATCCTCTATGACGCCTATTCCTCCGGGGCGAAAAGCTACATGAGTCTTGCCAGGGAGGTAATTTCGAAATGAAGCGGAAAAAAGCTCTGGGAAGGGGCCTTGAGGCTCTTCTGCCCGATGTGGAAGGCGGTTCCTCCGGGGGTACCCCGGCAATGGTTCCCATTGGTCTCATCGACCCCAATCCCTTTCAGCCCAGAAGGGACTGGGACGACAACGAACTGGAGTCCCTGGCTGAATCCATAAGGCAGCAGGGGATCCTTCAGCCCCTGGTCCTGAGAAAGGCCGACCAGCGCTATCAGCTCATAGCGGGGGAGAGAAGGCTGAGGGCTTCCATGCTCGCGGAGCTCACAGAGGTTCCCGTTTTCATCAGGGAAGCCGATGACAGGCAGATGATGGCCCTGGCGCTGATAGAGAACATACAGAGACAGGATCTGAACCCCATGGAAAAGGCAGAGGCCTTCACACGGTTCTGCGCCGAGTTCAACATGACCCAGGACGAGCTGGGAAAACAGGTCGGAATAAGCCGCTCGGCAATTGCCAATTTTCAGAGGCTTATGGAGCTTCCAGAACAGGTAAAGGAAATGGTCCGTAGCGGCAGCCTTTCCATGGGGCACGGTCGAACACTACTGGGTCTTACCGATCAGGATGCCATGCTGAGAATGGCAAAGCTTGCACTGGCAAGGGGATATAGCGTCAGAGCCCTTGAGGATGCCGTAAGGAAAACCGGCAGATCACCCAGAAAGAAAAGGGCTAGAACTGTGCTTCCCGAGATAGTCCAGCTGGAAAAGGAGCTTCAGCGGTGCCTTGGAACAAAGGTAGCCCTGAGGGACTCCGGGGGAAGGGGCAAGCTTGAGATAGACTATCAGTCGCTGGACGAACTGGACCGGATTCTTAATATAATAAGGGGTCGGTGAATACCGGTTGAAACAGAGAGACCCAAAATCCAAACGGAGGTTATCATGGCCTACAAAATCAATGACACCTGCATCGGCTGCGGTGCCTGTGTCGGTGAATGTCCCGTTGACGCCATTTCAGAAGGAACACCATACATTATCGATGCCGCCACCTGCATCGACTGCGGAGCCTGCGCAGCTGTCTGCCCGGTGAGCGCCATAGAGGCACCCTAGAACAACAGTTTCGTGCACTTGTACCCGCCCGTTTAGCCTTAACGGTTATTCGGGCGGTTACATGTTTTTCATAAGGAAAGTGTAGAGCTGAAAGAGTTCATCCACCATGATCTTCGCGCTGAAGGGCTTGAGGTCCTGATCCACCGTTGCCAGAAGGCTCTCTCCCAGTTCCGGTGATTCGAGAAGCTTCATCACGCCGCTGGAAAGGCACTGGATATCGCCATGGGCGCAAAGAAACCCGTTCTTCAGCCCGTTCACAAGCTCGGCAATTCCTCCCACATCGGTGGCCACCACGGGTATTCTAACCGCCAGGGCCTCCAGCATTGCCCTTGGAAGGCCTTCACTTCTGGAGGTGAGCAGGAAAACATCGAATGCCGGAAGGATCTCAGCGACATCCTTTCGGCTTCCCAGAAGCATGAAGTTGTCGTCCAGCCCCTTTTCCCTGATATAGTTTCGCATGTAGTCGGACAGGGGGCCATCACCGACTATGACGAAGCGGACATCCGGGAAACCGGCGGCGACCTTTACGGCAACGTCGACTATGGCCTCCGGATGCTTCTGCGGCGCGAGGCGTATAACCGTTCCTACCACCGGGGCCTCCAGCGGGATATTCAGATCAAGCCGGGCCTGTTCCCTGCGTCCCCTACTGTTAATGAATGCGTCGAACTCCACCCCGCTGCGTATCAGCTGGTAGTCTTCCGGCTTGCCTATTCCCCAGTTGACTCCCTTACGAATGTCGTGGGGACTCACAACTATGTTTGAGTGGGCCAGGCCGTAGCCTATTCGCTCGAGGGATGCGAAAAAGGCCTTCTTCAGGGGAGGCATGGTATCGAAGAAGGACCAACCGTGCACTGTCTGAACGATCTTAACCGGAACACGGGCACGGGATGCGGCAAGCCTTCCAAGGAATTTAGCCTTTGATCCGTGTGTGTGAACAATAGTAAAGCGATTATCCTCTATTATCTTGCGAATTTCGAAGAAGGCCCGGATATCGTGATAGGGAGAGAGCTTGCGAATAAGGTGCGGCGCCTGAAAACCGGAATGCCGTACTTTTCCGACAGGTCATCGAAGGTTCCCTCCGGGGATATCTCAGGGCCGGTGAGCACAGCGGAAGGATAACCCATACGGGTTATCTCCCTGCAGCTTATGAGGGTGTTCATCTGGGCTCCGCCTACGGCCATTTTGGTGATAATGTGGAGGATTGAAGTATTGCGCTCAGGCATTTTTAGAGAAGATCCCGGCGGGTTTGCGGAAACGAAGGCACAAACCATAAAAAGCTGCAACAAGGACCGTGAGGCCGGAATAAAAGAGGGGGCTGAGGAACACACTGCCGATTATCCAGAAGGCCAGAAGCAGAGGGGTAATTCGTCTGGTATGCCACGATACCGGCTTCAGGTCCGCCGCTCCGTATCCGTTGTAATCCCTGAAAAGGTCCTCGGCAAAGCTGAAGAGAACCACCGAAACAGCGGTCAGGGCAAGATGAAGGGGCATTCCCCCTATGAGCCTATTGTTGTCGGCGAAGGCCAGAAGAGAAGTGACGAAGGGCAGCAGAAGCAGGCCGGAAAGAAGGAATCTGAGCCCCCATATAAGGGCGTCGTCGGTGCTGAATTCATTGCCGGCTGGACGCTTCCTCCCTGTGAACCGGTGTAGGAGAAAGCGGGAAAGCTTGAAAAGGAGCGTGAGCAGCACCACAACGCCCAGAACGATGGCATAATCCAGAAGACGATGGGACAAACTCACTTACCTCCGTGCTTCAATTGATAAAAAACACCAAACAGGGAAATGGCAGCAAACAGGAACCAGTAAGCAATGGGGCCCGCATACACCCCGGCCCAGGCGGAAAGGTTTACCGCGCCGGTGGCAGTCAGGGCGCCCCCAAGAACCGCTGTAAGTACCGAGAATACAAAATTCCTTGACACATAAACAATAGCTCCGGTTCCAAGGGCCGCAAGGCCGATGATCATCCAGGAAGCCTCCGGAAGAAGAAAACCAGCGAGAAAGAGCCCTATCAGGACCCCGGCGAAGAAAAACGCCAGGCGGTACAGGAACAGCACCAGCACCGTGAAGAGCACGGCTATGGCAAAGGGTGCCCAGCGGAGCAGTACCGGATCGGATGATACGGAAGCAAGGAAAAGGCCGCCGTAAAGATAGCCCAGGGCCATGGCGCATAGACCAATGGCCAGGGGAATGGTCTTTCTGCCGTGGAAGGCCAGGATCAGGCCGGTGATCAGCATGAATATTGGAGCATACAGCGGATGACAGAGAACGAGTTCGCCTAGCATTCCAGCTCCCTGACAAGTCCCGGAAGGGAATCGATACCCGGCAGTTCACAGGAAGCTCCCCCCGGGGGAAGTCCCTGTTGTAGGGATTCCTGATCAGAACCGAGGGCATGGCTGCCCCGGAGGCCGCCCTGATGCCCTTATCGGCATCTTCGAACACCAGACAGCGGGAGGGGGGAACCCCCAGTACATCGGCGGCCTTCAGAAAAATATCAGGGGATGGTTTGGGGGAAAGCCCCTCGCCACCAACCACCCGGGGAAACTTACGGAACCTGCCGGCTACCACGGCTTCTATAAGATCGCTGTGGGTATTGGACGCTACGATGCACAGGCGATGATCCATGACCTTTTCAACGGCCTCCACCGCCCCGCTGAAAAGGGGGACTCTGCCCCGGCGGCACATTTCCCCGTAAATCTCCTTCTGCCGATCCTTCGCCGCTGAGGGATCGGGAACCTTCAGTCCGGTGCGCTGCATTTCACCCTCAAGGCCCTCGCCGAGGAATGCCCAGTGCTTCCAGTAGACCTTTTCAGGTACGGTGTGCCCATACCGCCGGAGAACGATATTCCATGAGCTTCGGTAAAGGGGCTCGCTGTCGGCGATAACGCCGTCGAAGTCGAAGAGAACGGCTTCAGAACGCCGCCAGAGCTCTTCAAATGTCAAGAACTGCTCCTTCGGGGTCTGGTTCGAGTTATGGTTTTCAACCATAGTATCATACCCATAAATCACATCCAATTCCATAGAGACGGAGGTTTTTATCTTGCTGGGAAGTTTTTCGGAGATAAGGAAAGCAGCCAGGGCCCTTTCAGGTACGGTGGTGGCGGTTCCCATGGGACATGATCCCGCATCCCTCGCCGCATTGATCGAGGCGGCGGAAAGCGGCCTAGCCGGCAGCGTTGTGATCGGCCCCCTGGAGGAAGTCAAAAAGTCCCTTGCGGGATTGCGGAAAGACCTTCCCGGGAACATTCAGGTGGAAGACTGCACCGATCCCGAAGAGGCCGCCCGGCGGGGTGTTGAAATGGTCAGCTCAGGCAGGGCTGGAATGCTGATGAAGGGTCTGATAAAGACATCAGTTTTTCAGAAAGCCATTCTGGACAAGGAAATCGGCTGCGCACGGGCAGGGTGCTCAGCCATGTGGCGGTGGTTCACGTTCCAAGGCAGAACAGACTGGTGGCCATCACCGACGGCGGAATGAACATCCGTCCCGACCTTGAACAGGCAAAGCAGATTGCCTCCAATGCCGGGGACATAATGGTCCGTCTCGGGGCTGAACGGCCGCTGATCGCTCTTCTTGCGGCGGTGGAAACTGTCTCGGACAAAATGCCTGAAACCGTTCTATGGGAGCAACTTGCCCGGGAAGGTATCCAGGGTGCCGATGTCATCGGCCCCGTAGCGGTGGATGGCGCCATGGATCCCGCCGCTGCGGAAATAAAGAAAATGACAGGCCCGGTGGCCGGCCAGGCAAACGTTCTGGTAACACCGGACATCGCCAGTGGTAACATTTTTGCCAAGGGATTCATGTACATGACCGATGCCGAGGTGGGTGGACTAATAGCAGGCGCCGCGGCCCCGGTGGTAATGCTGAGCCGTTCCGATACACCGCGCACCAAACTGAACAGTCTGGCCCTTTGCGCCGTGGTTGCCGGGGGTGCACGGTGAAGGACAGGCTGATACTCGCGGTGAATCCCGGGGGAACCTCGACGAAACTGGGGCTCTTCAGGGATGATGAGCAGGTTTTCGAGGAAAGCATCCATCACGACCCCTCGGAGCTTGAGCCCTTTGGATCCACTTTCGACCAGATGAACTTCAGGAGGGACATAGTTCTGGCTGAACTGAATAAAAGGGGGTATTCACCGGAAGACCTCACCGCTGTGGTTGGAAGGGGTGGAACCTTCAAGCCCCTTGCAAGCGGAACATACGCTGTGAACGAAAGGCTTCTTCAGGACATTCGGGAGGGAACCACCCTCCAGGCGGACCATCCCTCGAATCTCGGCGCCCCCATAGCCCGGGGAATTGCTGAAAAGGCAGGAGTTCCCGCCTACTTCGTTGACCCTGTATGCGTGGATGAAATGATAGACGAGGCCCGCTACAGCGGACACCCCCTTCTGCCCAGGAAAAGCCTCAGCCACGCCCTTAACATCAGGATGGTGGCCTACAAGGCCGCGGAGGAGCTTGGCCGGCCCATGGACAGCCTGAACCTTGTGGTAATGCACCTTGGCAGCGGGATCAGCGTTAACGCCCTGCGAAAAGGAAAGATGATCGACACGAACAACGCTAACGACGACGGCCCATTCAGTTCCACAAGGACCGGCGGTCTTCCCATGACAGGCCTTATGAAGCTCTGCCTCAGCGGCGAATACTCCCCGGGGGAGCTCAAGAAGATGTTCCTGAAACAGGGCGGAGTATATGCCTATCTCGGCGAGGAGCACGTGGGTAGGATCCGGGAAAAGGTGGTTGCCGGAGACAAGGAGGCCGACGGCGTTCTCAGGGGAATGACATACCAGATGGCCAAGGAGGCCGGGGCAATGGCCGCCGCCCTCAAGGGCAACATAGACGCGGTTGTCATAACCGGAGGCATGGCATATAACTCCTGGATAACCGAGATTCTCACGGAATACCTTTCCTACCTGGGTAGAATCCTGGTGTTCCCCGGTGAAGCCGAGCTGGAGGCTCTGGCAAGGGGGGTCATCAGGGTTTTGGACGGCGTGGAGAAGGTAAGGGAATACGAATAAAGAAAGGCAGTGAATGAGGAAGAAACTTAATGAAGTCGATTCCGGGAGGCTTTTCCTTTCCGGGAACGAGGCAATCGCCCGGGGAGCCTGGGAGCACGGCGTTCACTTCGCCAGTGCCTACCCCGGGACACCTTCAACGGAGATCATGGAAACCATCGGCGAGGAATACACCGAAATAGATGCCCAATGGGCCCCAAACGAGAAGGTTGGCATGGAGGTGGTTGCCGGGGCGTCCTTCGCCGGGGCAAGGGTGCTCACCTCCATGAAGCATGTGGGGCTGAATGTTGCGGCGGATCCCTTTTTCACACTGAGCTACATCGGGGCCACCGGTGGCATAGTGGTGGTAAGCGCCGACGACCCGGGCCTGCACTCCTCCCAGAACGAGCAGGACAACCGCCTCATGGGCAGGGCGGCCAAGGTTGTAATACTGGAGCCCTCCGACAGCCAGGAGGCCAAGGACTTCACCGGAGCAGCCTGGAGATAAGCGAAAAATTCGACACCCCGGTCCTGCTCAGGGTCACCACCAGGGTATGCCATTCCAAGAGCCTGGTTAATGTCGGTCCCCGGGCTGAAATAGCCGTAAAGGGCTATAAAAAAGATATCGCCAAAAGGGTACCCATTCCGGCAAACGGCAGAAAAATGCACACCAGGGTGGAAAAAAGGCTGCTGGATCTCGAGGTCTGGGGGGCTGAAAGCCCGTTGAACAGGGTGGAATTGGGGGACCGCTCCCTGGGCATCATCACAAGCGGCATAAGCTACCAGTACGTAAAGGAAGTTCATCCCGAAGCCAGTGTTTTGAAGCTGGGCATGACCAACCCCCTTCCCTGGAAGCTTATAGAGGACTTCATCTCCAGGGTGGACAAAGTAATGTTCGTGGAAGAGGGAGACCCCTATCTGGAGGAGCGCATCCGGTCACGGTTCCTTGTTGACGGCAAGGGAAGCGATGTAATACCCATCGAGGGAGAGCTGAACCCGGAAAAAGTGAGAAAGGGAGTAAAGAACGGCGAACAGCTTCCCCTTACCTATCCGCCGGTGGAACTCCCCGGCAGACCGCCTGCCCTTTGCCCCGGCTGTCCCCACAGGGCGCCTTCCACTCCCTATCCAAACTGAAGGCCAGTTCCACCGGGGATATTGGCTGCTATACACTGGGTCTCATGCCCCCTTACAATGCCCTTGAAACCGTGGTTTGCATGGGAGCGGCAATTGGGGTTCTCGCCGGGATCGAAAAGGCCCTTGGAAGCGAAAACATGCCCAGACTGGTAAGTGCCATCGGTGAATCCACCTTCGTTCATTCAGGCATAACCGGCCTGATAGACATGGTTTACAATGGAAACACCGGAACGGTTATGGTAATGGATAACAGCCTCACAGCCATGACCGGAGGGCAGGAGAACCCCACAACAGGCAAGACCCTCAGGGGTAATCCGGCACCGGTGCTGGACATAGAAAGAATGGTCCGGGCCTGCGGAGTGGAGCATGTGACCACGGTGGACCCCCACGATCTGCCGGAAATGAGGAGGGTCCTGGAGATGGAAATGGCCAGGGAAGACCTCAGCGTGATAATAACCAGAAGGCCATGCATCATGGCCTACAGGCCGAAGCGCAGAACCGTTGCTGAGCACCATCCCGATAAGTGCATACACTGCAAACTCTGCCTGAAGCTGGGATGCCCGGCCATCAGCTGGGACAGCGAAAAGAACATACCGGTCATCAACGAGATGCTCTGCTGGCCGAACTGCAACCTTTGCGTTCAGGTGTGTCCCAAAGATGCCCTGTCAAAGGACCTTGAGGGGGTGATCTGATTGAAAGGCGTCAAGAACGTGATCATATGCGGAACCGGGGGTCAGGGGATCCTCCTGGCAAGCGAGGTTCTCTGCAGCGCCGCCTGGCGCGCCGGGTTCGATGTGAAGAAGAGCGAGGTTCACGGAATGGCCCAGAGGGGCGGATCGGTATCCAGCCATGTCCGCTTCGGGGAAAAGGTCTGCAGCGTCCTCGTTGAAAAGGGTGCCGCGGACATAGTCCTCGCAATGGAGAAAATGGAAGCCCTCCGCTGGGCTGAATACCTTTCGCCCGGGGGTAAGCTGATAGCCTGCGACCTTCGCATAGACCCGATGACAGTCAACACGGGTCAGGCGGAGTATCCCGATGTCAACGGCATCATTGAGAAAATTGGTGTTCCATGCCTGATGATGCCCGTGCTGGACATCGCCAGGGAGCTGAAAAACATGAGGGTCGTCAATGTCATCCTTCTGGGTGCCGCATCGAAGGAGCTTCCGGAGATACCGGAAGAACACTGGCTCGACGCTGTGAGGGAAAGGGTGCCGGCCAAAGCCCTGGAGGTCAACCTGCAGGCCTTCCAGCGGGGCAGAGCCCTCTAGGGGGCATCCGGCATGGAGTGGGTCCTCGGTGTGCTGGCGGGGCTGGCCCTGAGCGCCTCCTGCGGCTTCAGGGTCTTCGTTCCAATGCTGGTAATGGGCATCGCGGTTCAGGCGGGCCACCTTGAGCCGGCCTCGGGGTTCGGCTGGCTGGGAAGCTGGCCCGCCATCCTTTGCTTCGGAGTTGCCACCGTGGTCGAGATAGTTGCCTACTTCATTCCCGTGGTGAACAACGCTCTGGATACAGTGGCCACACCTGCGGCGGTGGCTGCCGGAACCCTTCTCACCGCCTCCATGATAGGCGAGATGTCTCCCCTTCTTCGGTGGATCCTCGCCGCGGTGGCAGGGGGAACCGTTGCCGGGGGAATTCAGCTCTCCACAGTTGCGGTAAGGTCGGTAGCTTCACCGGCAGGGGGCTCTGGAGCGGTCTCGGCAATGGAAGACGCCGCCGCGGTGGTGTCCTCGGTGCTTGCGGTAACCGTACCGGTCATAGCCGTACTTCTCCTGGCAGCCGCCGTAATCCTTGTTTACCGCAGGAAACAAAGGGTGACTCCCGGGGTATAGAACGGATAACAGAGAGATTGGAGCGAATATGGTACTGCTTCTTGCTACCACCATGCTTTTTGCCGGCCTCCAGGGGAACATTGTTCTCAGCGAGATAATGTATGACCCCGACCGGCAGACCCTCGGCATCGATGACGAAATGGAATGGATAGAACTTTGCAACCCCACCGGGGAAGAGGTGAATGTGGCGGGGATGATGCTTGCCGACCGGGGAAACCAGCTCTTCCTTGAAGACTTCATCCTGCCTCCCGGTTCCTATGCAGTGGTGTGCGCCAGCGAATCAGCCTTCCGCTCCGCCTATGGGGAGGGAATAGCCGTTATCCCCTGGAGCGGCCAGTGGACCAAACTGAGCAACTCCGGAGACGAGATCACTCTCTATGCAAACGATGGCAGGGTGCTTGAGTACCTGAGCTACAGCGACAGCTGGGGTGTCGACGAATCGGGTTCCTCCAGGGCCGACGGCGATGGAGCCTCCCTTGAAAGGATCGATCTGAGGGGTCCCAATGAAGAATCAAACTGGCAGCCTTCTGAGGACTACGCTAATCCCACACCGAAGGAGAACGGTGATGCGGTGTGCTGGGGAACCCCCGGCGGAGAAAACTCCCTAGCCGATTAGAACTCGCTGTCCTCCATGGAGCTCACCAGGCTAACCCTGTCTATGCCGGCGGTTCTCTCCAGAGTGGAGACCAGACCGCCGGCGTTGACTCCCCGTTTCAATGTAATGTCGTATGAGAGGATCAGGAACTGCCCCTCCCCGGAGGGCTCGATGTGTATCAGGGTGGAGCGGGAGGTCTTTTCTCCTATGAGTTTCGTATAGATGGCTTCCACGCCGGAGTCCCTGTCGAAGCGGAATCGGAGCACATACTCGCTCCTCATGTAGGCCCCGAAGTTGGTCTTGTAAAGCATGATGGCAACGGCGCTGATGAAAATGGTGGAAAACACTGTAAGAAGGTAGTTGCCCGTTCCCGATGCTATTCCTTCGGTGAGGGCGAAGAAAACGAATGCCGTATCCCTTGTGTCCTTTATCACAGTTCTGAACCGCACTATGGTAAGGGCGCCCACAAGGGCGAAGGCCCTTGCCAGGTTGCTTCCTATCACCATCATCACCGCGCATACGGTTATGCTCATCAGAACCAGCGTAACCACGAAGTTCTGGGAATATGTAAGTCCCCGGTGTGTTGCCTTGTAAACAAGGCCAATAACAAGCCCGGCTCCAAGGGCAATGAACAGGTTCAGTATCATCTCTCCCGGGCTGTAGCCAAGCATTTCGCTGCCTGTGCTGAGCCACTGGTTCAGTGAAGACAAGTGCGGCTCCTCTCTATCATGCGGTTCAGTCGGGTTCCGTCGTGGTGAAGGTAAACTCCTTCAACCGCCCGCTGGAACTTCGAGCAGGATACCCTGCTCCAGCTCATTTCCCTCACAAGCCTCTGGAACCAGAAGGGTATTCTGTAGCGGAACTTGATCTCGACTATTCCACCACCGGGTAATATCTCCACGGGAATGCCCTCGGGCAAACCGGCCCATGAGGTGCGCCAGGCGGTTGTTGCGGTGTCTATGGTGGCCCTGAAATCCGGGTTCGACGAGTCTTCCCATGCCGCCCTGCGGTAGTCGGTTATCACACTGGGGGACAGCCTGTATCTGAAGGACTGGGCAATGAACCTTTCAGCAACGCTGTTTCCCGAATGATTGTCATAGAGCAGGTTCCTCAGCCACGAGGCGCCGCCGGAGAGCCCTTTGTCGAAATCGGAGGACAGAAGTTTTACCCTGTGTTTCACCACCAGGGCCCCGTTCCTTCCCTTGAGTTCCAGAAAGAGCGGAGAGTCAAAGCCCCCTGCATGGTGTGAATAGGTTCTGAGACGGTACTTGAAGCGTTTTTCAAGTCCGTCCCGCTTCTCGTGGAACCAGCGCATGTCCGGGGAATCGAAATAAACGCTGCGGATGGGATAGTGGCCATCGGCCTTGCAGTGGGCATCCCTGCTGAGATTGCGGTCGAGTTCGGAGGTAAGGCGGTCTATGCTGCCGTTGGACATTATGTACTTGAACTCATACCTGTAGAAGTGGAGATGCTCCTGTGTTCGGGCCATCAGAACCTCAGAGCGGCTTCCGCCACCAGATCGGTGTACTCCACTTCGGCAAGTATCTCGCTGACGGTGTTGCGTATCCCCCCGAATCTCAGCCGGATGTTTTCATTGGGATATATCGAGGCAAGGATGGAAATACGCCTTTGGAAGTTGTCTATGTCCGTATCCTGCCTTACCTCGTCGAAACCCACGGTGAGGGAAAGGGTTCTGATGGACTGCACCCTCCAGGGGTGATATCTGAAGGTGGCAGCACCCCATATCCCCCTGAACTCAGGAGGGGTTTCCCCGGCGAAGACATCGCAGAATTCCCAGTTGTCACCTGTGGTGTACTCCCCGTACAGGATCCGCTGTACCAGTTGCTGAAGGAATGTTCCATGGAAACATCCACGGAGAAAGCGGTGAGCCTTCCGCTGGGGGTATAGCCCTCGGGAACAGACTGGTCGATGGTGCCCAGCCTCTGGGAAACGGCTGATCCTCCAAGCGTTATCCCCGGTGAAAGGATCTCGGCGGTCCCCCTGAAGGAGTAGACAAGCTCGTTGTCCTCCTTCTGGTCGCCGTTCTCCTCTCCGTTAAAAACCCCGGCTATTCCCCTCAGCTCCACTCCGCCGATCTCCGGCAGGGTAACCTCTACATCAATGCCCAGGTCACGGCCTCCATATGTGAGGCTTTCCCGGAGGTCCGCTGAAAGAGGTCTGTCAAACACAGGGAGTTCCCAGGAGCTCAGGCTCTCCCCAAGAAGGGTCTCCCTTTTGAACTGTCCGAATCGGGCTTCGGCGAAGTTCAGCGGTTCCCACCTGAGGAAGGCATCCTTTAGAAAGACCCGGTCCGGCCTGGTCTCCACCTTGAGCTCGGCGGTTAGATGGTCGGTTAGGGATGCTTCCGCTTCAAGACCGGCCCGTCTGAGGAAGAACTCCCGGGAGGGGACGGCGTTGTATTCCCCGTACTGGGCGTATCTGAAATCGATGTAACCGCCAACGAGGAACTCTTCCGAGAGGGGGTTCTCAACATTTATGTCGGCAATGGCCCCGGCTGCGAAGAAAACAAGCGCCACAGTGACGTACTTCATAAACTACTCCTCCGTGAGAACAGTGAGCCGGACAGAATCCCAACCGGCTGATGACCTTAGATAAACAATATAGACCCCGGAAGGAAGTGACCGGGAAAAGTCCGCATGGACGGTACCTGATGATGCCTGGGGAAGATCTATTCGGGAAACGGCCCTTCCCGCCATGTCATAGAGGATGGCCTCCGCTGGCATGGAGGAGGTTTCATAGAAGAAACTGAAGCTTCCGGAGGAGGGATTCCCGGACACAAGGCTTACCCTGGTGAAACCGCCTCCGCCGGCCCAGCCTGGGTTGGGCATCCCAGGGGTGCCCGGGGCTCCGCCGGGGACCATCCCCAGTGAGATTGGAAGGATGAGAAGGGCGAGTTCAGATAGACAAGGCCGGTTTCGGCGGTGGGCCATCCTTCGTTCCAGCCCATGCTGAACACCGGCTCACCAAGGCTGTTGTAGAGAAGCAGAGAATCCGCAGCGGAGTTAAGGCTTAAGTTCAGGAAAACCGGCTGGCAATCGGGGTATTCCCCCGAATAGTCATCGGAGGCAACAAGGAAATGGCCGGAATGAATGACCATGTCTTCCGGCAGCATGGAAACATTTCTGTTGCCGTCCATGAGATACCAGCCGGACAGGTCAACGGACTCCAGGCCGTTGTTGTAAAGCTCGATCCAGTCCACCCCCGGGCCGCAGTTAAGCTCAGAGGGAACAATGGCCGGGTGTTCCTGTTCAAGGGAGTCTCCCTGCTGTACCGACCAGCTTCGAAGGGTGTTCCATGAAGGGTCGTTCAGGGTCAGGATGGTCCCGGCGGGATAGGATGTTCCTGCCTCTCCGTAAATGGGTCCGTCGTATATCCTCGAGGCCTCCACCGCGTTGCTGGTGAGATAGAAGGTCTGTCCCGGCTGTATCAGTATCGATTCCGGGAGAAAAACCGTGCCCGGAGGATCCCCCACCATGAAACCACAAAGGCTCAGGTCCTGGGTGAAGGAGGCTTCGTTGGTTACCGGGAGCACCCAGAGGTTGTCCCCGCACCACACAGGTCTTCCCGGGGAGAGGAGCCCCGGGGAAAGCGCCGCCAGGGAGACCCTTGCCCCGGGGGCGGGCACCGGTCTGGCTTCATGTCCTCGAAGGGCCCAGGAGGGATAGAACATCGCCATGTTTCCCGGCTTTATCACCGGGCCTAAGGCCATGCTCACGGAGTATGTTCCCGGAGGAACCTCAAGGGTTTTTCGCCAGACCCCCTCCCCGTGGTCGAACACCATATTGTGCCACTCCTCGTGTGTGCCGTCGAAGGAGGCAAGGAGAACCACCGCCTCAACCCCGGGGCCCTTCAGCCCAAGGGTAACATGGATTTGATCGGACATATCAAGACATTGGGATATCACCAGCTGATCAACAACGGGGGCTTCACTTTCCAGATAGACTCCCTGAAGGAAGGAGGCCCTCTCCTGGATGTCCAGGGAGAGAACCGCGCAGAGGGAATCGAACTGACCGGCGGAGTAGGAATAGTATGGGTCCTCCGCCAGATCGTTCCGGATGTGAAGCCTGATGGAGTCCACCATCCCCGGGAGGTCTTCGGCCATCACCCGGGCGGCTTCCTCGATGTATTCATTGAGAAGGCTGACATTTTCACAGGATGACAGCAGGGCTCCGGATGCCCCGAAGTAACCGATGTCATTCATGCTGGGAAAGTCGGTCCAGTCCGGATCGTACTCCCCCTTCCAGCTGTTGCCGAATGTGGCGTCGCGGTCCCAGGGGTAGTAGTGCCAGACCCCCATGTATTCATGAAGATAGAAGTTCTTTATGATCCCATCGCGGTCTGAGATAGCTGTGTTCACCGCGAATGCCGCCAGGAACTCGTCTGTCTCCAGGGATGAGACATCACCCCTGAAGCAGGCTTCGATGAGTTCAATGATCTCGCCGGTGTAGGGTTCGCTGTCCACCTTAGGCTCAAGTCCTACGATCCCGGAAGTGTCGGAGAAGTGGCAGACAAGCCTGCCCATTGTGTCCACCCCCTTGAAAAGGGGGCCGAAGTCGAGGCCGTTCCTCTGGTAGAACCTTCGGTCGATCCTCTCCACCCGCTCGTAAACCCCCATGTTCTCCCCGTTGATTCTGAGGGTCACGAACTCCGTTTCCGGGGCGGGAAAGCCCATGGCTGCCGTAACAGCCATGCCCAGAGTGTTCCTCATGAGGGAGGGGTCGCGGTACTGAGCATTGAGAAGGATGTGGCCCCCATGGGGGAAGATGTCGTCTTCCTCGAGGCGTATGTGCCAGCTCTTCTTTGCGCAGAAGAGGCTGGTGCCCCCACGGAAGGCCAGCGTCCCCTGGGCGGTAAGGGGCCCCAGGGAAACGGTGGCGGGGATTTGAATGTCCTCCTGGAGATTCTCTTCCATCCATGCAAGTTCCCCGGGGTCAACGGATACGGAATAACAGGGAAGCAAACCCTGAAACAGTATAATTACTAAATAAAACATAGTAGACTATTATAACATCTGTGTAACGGAAAGGGGGCGGCATTCAGCCGCCCCGGGAGACAAGCTTTCCTAAAGCTCGGCGAAGGGATCTTCAGGAAGGCCGGCGTCCTTCCTCCAGGATTCCACCACCGGTCTTACATCGGTAACGAAGGCGTCCCGCAGGAGCCTGTTGGCACCGGTGACATCCGGCTTGCCCTGAACCTTCTTAAGCTCCTTAAGGTCCACAAGGGCAGCCCTGGCCAGGGCGTGCTGTGTGTTCTCTATCGCGGTGAGCAGGTTCTCCACAGGAGAGCCTACCCTGGAATCGATCCTGAGTTCTATTCCGGTATCCGCCAGGGTGCACAGACCGGCTTCCTCGGCCATCAACAGGTTAAGGAAGAGCCTGAAAAGAGCCCCGGCATCAAGGGAACCCGCAGGAAGGGCGCCCATTCCCAGCTTGTTGTCGGAAATTGCCAGGCGGCCCAGCATCTTCTGGTGAAGGAGGGCGATGGTAATCGACTCCAGGCTTTCGCCGGGAAGCAGTGACGCTGTGTCAAGGAGGAGTCTGCTGGAGTTTACCGTTTCCCTGCACAGCCACCCGGCGGTTCCCCAGTCCGGTACCGCTGTGTTGCAGAAGGAGGGGCCATAGGGCCTGAAACCGAGGAGCATGCTTTCGCTTTTTCGGACCTTCATTCCTATCTGGCGGAGGCCTTTGAGTATGCTGTCAAGCATCTCCACTGTGTTCTTTTCCCCCGGGGAGTCCATGCCGTCGGGTATCCACAGACCCAGCTGCCTGCATTTGACATCCCTCATTACCTGCAGTGTGGATATGACCTGGTTGATGGAGGCCACCCTGATCTCAGGATAGGGTGATGTAAGGGTTCCGAACATAAGCCTGTGGTTCAGCACTCCCCGTTTCCTGGGCAGGTGAAGGTCGGCAATGACCGTTGCGGCGGTGAGGCCGTTCTTCTCAAGGGATGCAAGAACTGCCGGGGCGTCTTCCTTTTCGCGGATGTCCGCCGGGCAGTGCAGTATTACCTCCTTAACCTTCCCGGTAAGGGATGAGACCTTTCCGATAAGGTCCAGTTTGTCCGTCACCGTGGAAGGGTCTGTGTCGGTCCTGTAGGTGGCCCAGTTGCTTGAAGCCCTTGATACGGATCTTGTTGAAACAAGCAGCTTGAGCTGTTCAAGTCGCTCTTTGACAGTTTTCAATTTAGCACCGATCCCTCCGTGTAAACTTGTATGTAAAATTGTACAGACCAGGTCTTAATCTTCACAATTGTTCCCTCCGAGTCCAGTAGGGATTTCCAGAGAGAAGGTTGTCGTGTTTCCCCGCCTCGATCATGCGAATGGCTCCACCGATCCCCCGGGCCAGATCCCCGGGAATGATGGACCTGGGAGAAATGGAGGCTGACAGGACTTCCGATGTCAGGCCGTGAATGTAGGATGCCAGACACAGGGAGTCGTATCCCGGGCACCCCTGGGCCATGAAACCCGCCACCATACCCGCGAGGATATCGCCGGTTCCACCGGTGGCCAGGCCGTGGTTGCCCGTGGGAATAAGGGTCCTGTAACCCTCTTCGGAAAAGATCTGAGAGGGCTTGCCCTTGATCAGTACGGAGATACCAAGGGCCTTTGCGGTTTTCTCCGCAGCGGAAACCTGGCGTTGAGGTCGTCTCCGCAGCCGGTGAGCCTTTTCAGCTCCCCGGGATGTGGGGTGATGACGGTTTCCCCGGGATATTTCCGCAGCATGTCCGCCAGATTTGAGTCTATGACGTTAAGGGCATCGGCGTCCAGCACCAGGGGAATTTTCCAGGTTCCCAGTATGTGCCTGAGAACCCTTTCCGTTCCGGCGTCTGCTCCCATGCCCGGTCCGACCAGGACCACTGAGAACCCGCCGGGATCCGGCAGCGAGGTCACGTCCCCGGGAAGGAAATAGGTGGACAGTGCCTCGGGAATTCTGCCCGCCACCGCCGGAGATGCCGGCAGGGGAACGCACATTTCCACAAGACCGCAGCCAGAGCGGAGGGCGCCCAGGGAAGCCATCATTGGAGCACCGGGCATTTTTTCCGAGCCGGCAAGTATCAGAACACGGCCGAAGGTGCCCTTGTGGCTGTCTACCGGTCTGTTTGGAAGCAGCTCCCTGGCGATGGGCATATCCATTACCCTTCGAAGATTGTTCCGGGGTATGTGAATTCCGATATCCTTCAGGAGCAGAGATCCGCACATACCGCACCCGGGAGGTATGAGAAGACCCAGCTTCGGTGCGGCGAAAGTAATGGTTACATCAGCCTTTACCGCCGAGGGGTCGCATTTTCCAGTAAGGCCATCCACCCCGGTGGGAATGTCCACCGAAACCACCGGGCAGCCCAGGCCGGCGCACTCCACCGCGAGGTCAAGGGTGCCCCCCCGGAGATTCCCGGTGAATCCAACGCCGAGAAGGGCGTCCACCGCAACCGCCGCGGAACCCTGCGGCTCATGGGATATCCGTCCCCCGTTGAAGATGAACCTATCCATGTTCACCCTGCAGTCATCGGTTATCTTCCCTGAAGGACCGAAGGAGGGCCGGACTATAACTGTGTATCCCTTCTCCATGAGTATCCTGGCCGCGGTGAAGCCGTCTCCACCGTTGTTGCCCGGACCCGCATAAACAATCACCACTCCCCCGCCGGGGGATACCATTCCAAAAACCGCTTCAGCAACGGCATTACCCGCCCTTTCCATGAGAACCAGGCCCGGTGTGCCGGAGTTGATCGTGCTCCTGTCCAGGTCGGATATCTCCGGTGGAGTCAGCCAGAATGCCATTTCATTTCCTTTCTGAAAGAAGAGCGCAGGTATATGTTCTTTCTTCGCAACGGGTTGCCGAAAGAATGATCTCCCGTCCGGCGGCAAGCTTCAGAGCGCCGCCGGTAAGCCTGGCCCTGGGACCCGCTTCTGTGAAACTCACGTCTATGTCTTGCCATGAAAGGCTCTTGTCAAAACCTGAACCCAGGGCCTTTGCCAGGGATTCCTTCAGGGAAAACACCATTGCGAGTTCCAGGGGGGAGGAAAACCTGTGAAGCTCGCCGGAGGTGAACAGCCTTTCCCTGAGCCTTCCGCCCCTTCCGGTGATGGACCGGACGAATCTGGCATGCTCAACTACATCGGTGCCCGCTTCCATGAATCCCCCGTATGGATGAGACGAATACAAAGATAGTGAATGGGAAATCCTGTGTCAGCAGGAAAGTGGAGAAAGGGAGGTCCCGCCCCACCTGGCAAAGGCATTGCAGGAAAGCGGTGAACGGGCATCGGGGTTGGTGTTCAGAACGGAAAGGGCCGCCCTGCCCACCATGACAGCGTTGTCCATTGTGTGGGGCATGGGAGGAATGAAGAGGTTAAGGTCCCTTTGATCGCACTGGGTCTTGAATTCCCTTCGAAGAAGACTGTTGGCGGAAACCCCCCCTGCAACCAGCACGGATCTGGACCGGTGTCTGACCGCCTGGTAGAGGGTCTTGCTAACAAGCAAATCACAGACGGTCTTCCTGAAGGAAGCGGCAAGGTCCTCCCTGGAGACCTCACCGGATTCCCAGGCCAGGCGGACGGCGGTCTTAAGTCCACTGAAGCTGAATTCGGGGTTCCTTCTGTTGCCAAGGGGGGAGGGCAGGGGAACGGAGCAGGGATCGCCGGTTTCCGCAAGCTGGTCGATTATCTTACCGCCGGGGTATCCCAGGTCCATGAGTTTTGCGGTCTTGTCGAAGGCCTCTCCGGAGGCGTCGTCCCTGGTGGTTCCCAGAAGGACGCAGTGTTCCCAGGAGGTCATGTGAAAGATCATGGTGTGCCCGCCGCTTGCAAGCAGGGCCGTGGCGGGGAACTCTACACCGCTTCCGTAGTGGATGTGAAGATGTGCGGAAAGATGGTTGATCCCCAGAAATGGCCTGTTCAGTGCGAAGGACAGGGCGCTTGTGTATGAGATGCCCACAAGCAGTGACCCTGTCAGGCCGGGCCCGGCGGTGGCGGCGAAGGCGTCCATGTCCTTCGGGGAAGTGCCGGATCTTTCCAGCACTTCCCCGATGAGTTCGGGAAGGACAGCCATGTGGAGCCTGGAGGCTATTTCCGGAACCACCCCTCCATGGGCGCTGTGGTCAGCCTGTGTGTGGATAAGCTCGAAGAGTACCCTTCCGTCGCCGTCGAGAACCGCAGCCGCGGAGTCGTCACATGAGGTTTCAACGGCGAGAAGAAGCACTATTCCTGAGCCTCCACCTTCACGGTTACGTTCTGACGGATATCCCCGTGTACCTTTATCTCCACCTGATGCTCCCCAACCGCCTTGATATGCGCCGGCAGCAGCACCTGGTTCCTGTCTATCTGGAAATCCTTTTCCGCAAGGGCGGAGGCTATCTCCCTTTCGCCTATTCCTCCGTAGAGCTGTCCATTCTCGTCGGCGGTTGCGGAGAAGGAGAGGACAGTGTCCTTGAGCCTGGCGGCCAGGGCTTCAGCAGCCTTGTTCTCCTCCTGGGTCTTCGCGGCGGCAGCCGCCTTAAGGGCGTCTGCCATTTTCATGGAGCCGGGGTGGCCTGAACGGCCAGCTTATTCGGGAACAGGTAGTTCCGCGCGTAGCCCGGAGCGACGCTGACCACTTCCCCGGCGGTGCCCAGGGAGTCAACGGTCTTTATCAGAAGAATCTTCATTTTCAGTCCTTTCGATCCTTTGGTCTATTTTGTTTCTGTAGTCGAACCAGGTGTCGAGTATTCCCGTCAGCAGCACTCCGCCCACCACAAGCGGTGTTGCGAAGATGGCACTCACCGCCAGGAGCACCAGCATTCCTGGAATGCCCTTTGCCCAGTGGACGGCAACCTGAAATCCCTCCACCGTATAGGGAAGGGCCATGAAAAGAAGCAGGTTCCCCGCCACCCGCACAAAAGGGTCCGGCAGGGATGTCGTTCTTGACATGGCAACCGCCGCCAGGCAGAGAATGGGTATCCAGGCCACCCCCCAGTGCATTCTGAACCTCTTCGTTCCCCGGAGTCCCGGGAGAGTACTTCCCCTTCCCGGAAGGGACCTGAAGAACAGAACTGCGGCGACGGCGCCCACGGTGAGCTGAGCGGCGCCTATACCCGGGGAATAGTATAGAATCAGGTTGAAGACATGGTCGATGGTGGCCGGTTCCATTCCCGCTGACAGATAAACCTCCCGGAGGGGTTCCAGTTCGGATTCACCTATGTTCATGAATCCCGAAAAACCCAGGGAGAGAAGTCCTCCCGCAAGGAGGGTGAGTCCGGCGGTCAAGTAGATTGTCTTCATGAGTGAAGACCCTGAACCGGCGGAAACAGCCGCGGCAACCGAGCAGACAGCCGCCACACCGGCCCCGTGGAAACCGGTGACGAACCATACCGAGAAGAGAATGACAGCGGTAAGGGGCAATCCCCTGTTCAGCCTTCCCGAGAGCAGGAAAGCGGATACCCCTGCGGCAAGGAAGGGCAGTCCTGTGATCAGGGCGAGCCCTCCCCACATGAACATGCTTCCCCGGTTTCTCTCCCCTGCCATTGATCTCTACCTGTAGTGTTCTCTGATGTAAGGGGCCAGGGCCAGGAAGCGGGCTATCTTCAGCTCCCGGGCAACCATTCTCTGGTGCTTGGCGCAGTTGCCGCTAACACGCTTGGCAACGATCTTGCCCCGGTCGCTTATGTAGCGCTGGACCATTTTCTCGTTCTTGTATGTTATTTCCATGGTGGGGTTCATGCAGAAGCGACACTTCTTTTTTCTGGTGAGCTTCTTGACTCCCTTTCTCACTTTACGGCCAGGCATTTAAGCCTTCCTTTCTCTGATGGGTGCGATTATCTGTATGCGACGGGCCTTCAGAACGTTCTGAAAATGGACTCCGCCGGCTATGTCTACGACCTCTCTGTGAACAAGGACTCCCTCGGCGAAGATCCCCGCCCCGATCTTCAGCCCTTCGTCGTGGACCGAGGCAAGCCTGCCCCAGATATCCACGCTGATCTCGCAGGTTCGGGGTTTGCTTTCCTCGAACCATGGCTCAACTGTGTTCTCGATAATGAGGTGAATGACCGGAATTCCGGTGCGGGTGAGGTTTATCCCCCTTCGCTTCTTAATCACCCCGGTCAGCGCTGCGTAGTTGAGGCCGGGAAGTTCCCTCTGAAGATCCATTTCAGCTTTCCCTAGAACGGAATGTCGTCGGTGTAGTCGGGCTCATCGGAGGCCTCGCGTCTGGGGGACTCGTCGGGGTCGTCACCGTAGGATGGTCTTGATCCGGAGTCTCCGGTCTTCTCCAGCATCTGTACGCTACGGGCGAGGATCTCAACCCGGCTGCGCTTGGTGCCGTCCTGGGCGTTCCACTGGGTGTACTGCAGCTCGCCCTCCACCATTACGGGGCTTCCCTTGTGGAGGCGGCTGGCAACCCTTTCCGCCAGCTGGCGCCAGGTTACCACATCCACGAAACAGGTCTTGTCCTTCCATTCGCCGTCCCGGGCCTTGTATCTCTGGTTGCTTGCCATCCTGAAATTGGCAACATGGGTTCCGTTCTCCAGGATGTTGGTTCTGGGGTCGTCGGTGAGGTTGCCGGAGATCAGGATCTTGTTGATGCTGGGCATTCTCAGATCCACTGTCATTCACCGTCCTGGTGGGTCTGTGGTTTGTCAGAGGAACCCATTCTTGTGTTTCTGTCCTGTCTGAGGGTGAGGTGGCGGAGACAGTTGTCGTTTATCCGCAGCATTTTATCGATGGCGTCCTTTATCGGGGTCTCACCGTTCCAGTGAACCAGGTGATAAACTCCCTCGGTTTCCTTGAGAATGGGGTATGCAAGCTGACGGCGGCCCCAGTCGTCGAAGCCGAGAAGTTCTCCCTCTCCGCCGGTTACGATTTCCTGAACCTTTCCAGTTTCCTTCTTCAGCTCAGCTTCAGAAAGGCTGGATTTCCAGATAAGTACCGTTTCGTAATTACGCAATTAACAAAGCCTCCTTCCGGCCCTGTTGGTGTGGAACAAACACCGTGCCCGAAAGGAGACTGACAGAACAGTCATGATAAGGAACCCGGGGGTTCCAGCGCCACGCGCTCTGCTTTCGGGCCGGCGACAATCATTTCAGTCGCGTCGTCCCCGAATCGGTGTTCGGGGCAAGCAGCCCGCTATTATGAAGGACGGGCCCCCGGCAGGTCAAGGGGGCAGGAGTCCGGAAACCGTTTCCGGAGGGGCACATATGGGGGGAGGGTTCTGCATGGGACCCGGGAAGATCATTGAAAATCCGGAAGTCAAGGCAGGATTTTCAATGATAATTACACCCGCCAGAAGAAAGGGGGCGGCTGTTGCCGCCCCCGGGGAGAGAATGAAGGATGTACGACTACCTGAGAACCATTGCCTGTGTGGAAACGGTTCCCGAGGGAGTTGTGAGCCTTATGAAGTAAACACCGCTGGCTACTTCGCCCGGTGTCCAGTTAACCGAGTGGCTGCCCGCTCCTACCTCTTCGTTCACAAGGGTCTGGACTGAACGGCCGGCAAGGTCGAATACCTGTACCGTGGCGTGTCCTTCCACCGGTGTGGAGAAGTTGAGGGCGGAGCTGCCTACTATGGGGTTAACAGCGGCGGTGATGCCCAGTGTGAAGGTTTCCACTCCGGCGACGGTGTCGTCGACCTCGGAGGGATAGACATCGATCATGTGGCTGTCGGGGTTGTAGTTGTGAAGCCTGGCCCCGGTGTAGAGGTGTGTGGCCGAGGAGGAGACGTTCACACTGAAAACCGCCTCACCGCTGCCATTGGTGGTCTGGGTTTCAAAGAAGGTTCCGCCGTCCATGCCTTCGATGCCGTCGGAGAGGCCCACGGTTGCACCGCTGACAGGGGAGCCCTGGCTTGTGACGGTTACGGTTATGGTCTGTGAGCCGGGGTTGACCATTCCGGGATCGGTGCTGATGGACAGAGGCTTGGGGTTCGTGGTGTCGTTGGTGAACAGCTCCATGGCGGGGTCGCCGAACCAGATGTACATCTTAGCGTTGGTCTCACCGAGGGAACCGTGGATGTTGATGGTCTCAACGGTGGCCTCGTTGATGGCCTCCATCATGTTGTAAACGCCTTCGTCGTATACCTTAAGGTAGATCTGCTTCATGTAGTCGTGGTTGGGTATGGTGTAGCTGGGGTCGTTGGCGGCCAGGTTGCCGCTGGCGCCGTGCTCATCCCAGGCGAAGCTTTCCGCAAGGCACTCGCTGCCGCTCTGGTATTCACCGCAGAGGCAGGCGATTGTCCATACCGGAGGAAGGAACTCGTTGGTGAGGTTCTGGATGTTTGTTTTAGACCAGTATCCAGGTGCGCTCCAGGACCAGATGGTGACATCGCCGTGGCCCCTGTAGCCTATGGAACCGATGCCGTCGTTGAACCAGTCCTCCACCATGGTGTTGGTTCCGCCCTCGGGGGGGTAGATCTTGAAGAAGGTCATGTCGGTGGCGTAGCTTGCCGCGGCTATCTCGTTGCAGCACTGGGTGTACTTGCCCGGGTACTGCTCCTGGTGGGCGGCGAGTACGGTTGTGCTGGGAATAATTCCTGTGGTTCTGGAGTCGTCGAAGGCGTACTGGTAGTAGCCGTCGATTATCTTGGAAACCTGAAGCTCGATCTGTGAGGCGTTTCCGGTGAGACGACCCACCGCTATCTCGGGGACGAGATCGGTGCCCACCATGCAGGCATACCAGTAATCGCCAACGAAGGAGCCGTAGTTGTAACTGGGAAGGGCGGCGTGGTCGCCGGCGATCAGGGCGAAACGGGTCATTGATGTGTCGTAGTAGTCGCCAATGGCCGCTTTGATCGTTCCGGAGGAGGAGCCGCTGGGAAGGGTAACCACGGCGGTCTCATAACCGACGCCCTGGTAGAACTCCACAAGGGGAGTGATGGCGGCAAGGTTGGCGCTGGTGGTAACGAAAACATACTCGGCGGCGTCGGCGTCGGTGGGGGCAGAGGCCGCGTCCTGGACCAGGTCGTAGTTGATCAGCATCCTGGAGGCGCCGTTCCTCACCGTTTCAGTGGAGGAGAAGGCAAGGGCATCCATATTCCCCTGGAAATCGATCCTTACACGGATGGTTCTGGCCGCCATGAGTTCACCGGTTACGGGGTTGTATCTGAAGGGGTTGAACTGAAGGCGGTCGGTGTTGATGCCGCCCCATACGGCGGGGCTTGCGGTTTCGGCCCACTGGCCCGGGAAGAAGGAGTTGGTGTCGTAGACAGCCTGATCCTTCCTGAAGGGGTAGGGGTTGTGGGGCATGTCGATCTCAGGGGTCTGGACGGGAACCAGGTTGATGCCGGAGTAGGTTGTGTAACCGACATCCTCGATGGTAACCACAGGTTGGCTTCCAAAGGGAAGAGCGAACATCTGTGGAACCGTGGGAACCTCGGGCATGCCCACTTCGGTCTGGGTGGAGTATTCCGGAAGCACGATGGTGTCCCAGGTGGTTCCTCCGGCAGCGGTTTTGCCTAGCCAGAAACCCGGAACGGTGATGTCCACGACAATGTGGCCGGCGTCGGATTCAACAAGATCCACCTGGCAGGGGTCTCCGGGCTGGCCGCCGAATGACTGCCAGTCGAAGTTCCCGTTAAGGGCGAATGATGCTGTTACCAGAGCAACAGCCAAGAGAAAAGCGTTCTTCATGCTGTAGCATTCTCCTTTCAGCTTATAAAATAAAGGCGCAGGGAGCACAAGTATGTACCTTGAGCGATTACATGTATAATCATGTGTAACGTCCTGCAAGTCAATACAGACTGTTGACCTGGGAGTTCCCGAATTGAATAATCCCCCCTGTAACAGAAAGGAGAACGGAAAATGAGAATAGCTGTTTTTGGGGTACTCGTTCTGACCCTGGCGGCCTTCGCCGGGCCGAAGTTCGGAGGCAGGGTGGGCTACACCACCGCCGACGACCCCTTCACCGGCCTCAGCGCCGACGGAGCAATATTCGGTGGTCAGATGCTGTTTCCCCTGATGCCCATGCTCGGCCTTGAGGTAAGCGGAACCTACACCAGCACCGAGTCCGATGTTTCGATGGAGAACTACCTCTCCAACTACCTGAAGGATGAGTACAACTACGACTACAGCGGCAACATCGACGACCTCAGGAACTATCTCGAGAACGAGCTGGGCTGGACCGTTCCCTCGGAAGCGGACATGATCAGCGACTACACCGCCACCTATCACAACCTTGGCCTCGCGGGCCTTCTCAGGGCCGACATCCCCCTGGGCCCTACTCCCTTCAAGCCCTATGTGGGAGGCGGAGGCGGTCTTCACTTCGTGGTCAGCGATGCCGACGCCATGCTGGGATTGCTGGAGCAGCAGTCAACCGGTGAACCGGCCATCGACCCCTACGATCATATCTTTCCCTCCGCCGAGGGAGTTGTAGGATTAACCTTCCAGCCCCTTGGAATGCCTGTCTCCGCCTTCGGAGAGGTCAGGCTTTCAAAGCCCTTCGGCGACGACGCAGGCGACGCGATTGTTTCCTACTTCGCCGGGGCCAACCTGGGCTTCTAGACGGCTTTCAGTGAACCGCGCCCCCTTCACCGGGGGCGCTTTTCATTATTATGCCGCTGAAATCATTCCAGACCCCGGGGCAGGAGCACTGAACGCCCCCTGAGGAGAGGGTCCAGGATGTCTCCCTGAATCCGGTAACGGTCCCCCCGGCTTCCCTGACAAGAAGAACCCCGGCGGCCATGTCCCAGGGGTTAAGCTTCTGTTCCCAGAACCCCCCCAGCCTTCCCGCCGCGGTGTATGCCAGGTCCAGGGCGGCGGAACCGCACCTTCTGATCCCCCTGGCCCTGCCCAGAAATGCTTTCAGAACGCCGATGTCAAAGGTAAGGTCATTTTCCGTGCGGGAATAGGGGAAGCCCGTTGCGAGGATAACTCGGGAAAGATCCTTTGCCCCTGAAACTGCCATGGGTTTCCCCGTTCAGCCAGGCGCCTCCACCCCGAAGGGCCATGAAGGTCTCCCGGTGAACCGGATCGTGTATGCAGCCCAGGGAAAGCCCTTCTGCGTCGGCCAGGGCTATGGAAACGCAGTAGAAAGGTATCCCCGAGGCGAAGTTGTTGGTGCCGTCGAGGGGGTCAACTATCCACATGGGAGGCGAAGGGTACTCGCCGTTCCAGCTTTCCTCGCCTATGAAGGCCGAGCCGGGAAGAAGGGAGGTCAGCTCATCCCTGAGGAAATCCTCCGCCCTGTAGTCTGCTTCGGTTACCCATTCCATTCCCTCCTTGTTCTCCACTGAAAAGCCCCTTCTGGAAAACTCCGTGAGAATGCTTCCCGCCTTTTCGGCAAGTACCGCCACCATGCCCGCAAAACTGTTCGTCATCACATCCCTTTTCCGATTGAGTCCTGTGTAATTATATCACCTGATACCTTAAGGAGGGGTTCATGGCGCTGAAATACTTCCGCAGGCGGTTCCAGTACTACCTCAACGATATTCTCGTGCGCAATCCGCTCTGGCAGATACTGTTTCTCGTTGTTATGTCCGCAGCGGTGATCACCGCTGGAATGATACTTGTGGACGGCCACTTTTCCGACGAGTACTCTGAAAACACCTTCTGGTGGTCATTCACCCGACTCCTTGACCAGGGCACCTTCATAGGTGACAACAGGTACGACACCCATACCGCGGCGGTTGGGGTGTTCGTTACCATCTCCGGGATAATGATCCTTTCCCTCCTGATAGGCATTCTTTCCTCAAAGATAACAGAGCGGCTGGAGTCACTGAAAAAAGGCCGTTCCCCGATCGTCGAGAAGGACCATCTGATAGTCTGCGGCGGCGGCGACAGGCTTTATGAAGTGGTTCGGGAGCTCATCGAGTCCCGCAGGGAACTGCCCAGGGGCGACAGAAAAAGCATAGTGATGTTCTCCGGTTCCACTCGGGAGGAGATGGAGGATACACTTTCCCAGCGCACCGGGCGCAGGGTCATACCCGAGGTGATATGCCGCAGCGGCAACACCACCGACATAGATTCCCTGAGGCTGGCGGGCTTTGACACCTGCCGGGGGTTCGTTGTGGTGGGGAAGACGACGGTGCGGTGCTGAAGACCCTCATAGCGGTAAGGGCGCTATGTGACAGAATGCCACAGGGTGCGGTGTGCGAGATACAGAACAGGAAACTGGGTCAGGTGGCGAACATCGTAAGCGAAGATGTGCGCTGGGTTCCCTCCCGTGATGTCATAATGCGTCTTCTGGTACAGATATGCAGACAGCCCGGGCTGAGTGCCGTTTACAAGGAAATACTCAGCTTCGCGGGGAACGAGTTCTACATAAGGGAATGGCCCTTTCTGGAGGGTTCCTCCTTCGACGGCATAGCAAAGCGCTGCCGGGGAGGAGTGGTCGCGGGAATACAGAAGGGTGGAAGGGTAATCCTGAACCCGTCCTCTGAAACGGTTTACAGACCCGGTGACCGTCTCCTGGTTCTCGCGGAAACCCCCCGCAGCTATTCCTTCATCGATGAACAGCTGGAAACTGATTCACTGAAGGTTAAGCCGAAACAGGTCTGCGGCGGACTATTCAGGATGCTGGTGTTCTCCGGTCACAGCACCAGGTTCGACCTCATGCTGGACCTCCTTGACCGGTACTCAAGCGGGGGGGCGGAGATTCTGGTGGCCGGGAACCTGCCGGTGGAGGAGGGCAGAAGGGTTACCGGGCTCATCCAGTGCACGAAATGCACCGTGGACTACAAAATGGTGGACAGGACCGACCCCGTTCAGGTGGAGGCCCTTAATCCCTGGAACTACCACAGCATAATGGTGTTGTCCGGAAAACCCCCTGGAGAAACCGATGAAGCCGCTGACTCACATTGCATCGTAACACTTCTCATACTTAAGGGGATAAAGGACTCACACCGGGAAGACTGGAAGGGAACCACAGTAGCGGAGATAAGGAATCCCAGGAACAGAAGGCTTGCCTCCGCCGCTGAGATTGACGATTTTGTTATTTCCAATGAGGTTTGCAGCATGATCATGGCCCAGCTTGTGAAACAGAATGAACTGGGTCAGGTTTTTGAGGAGATATTTGACCCCTCCGGCTGTGAAATCCAGCTTCGGTGCTCCGATCAGTTCTTTCCAGGCACCTTCGCTGACATCCAGGCCCAGGGCCGCCTAAGGGGCGAAACGGTTCTCGGATGGCTTACCGGCAGGGGCTCCGCCGCGGTTGTGGAACTGAATCCTCCCTCCCGCGAGATGATGCCGAAGGATGAAGACTGCAGGATAGTGGCCATCGCTGAAAGGTAGTGATATGAAGGGTTCGATGTACATAAACATACTGGGAACCACAACGGGAGTGCTGCTTATTGCTCTTGGAATAGTTTTCATGGCAGCCGGTCCACTGCTTATGAAACCACTGGATTCCATGCTGATGAACTCGGCGCGGGGTCTCAGGACCTCATCCGGCGCCATCATTACCCTGACCGAAGGTGTTTCAAACTCCAGCGGGATGATCAACGAAGTTCAGACCTCCATGAACACAACCTCCCTCGTTCTTTTTAGAACCGGAGATGTCCTGAATCAGACCGTGGGGATCCTTGAGGAAACCAGGATCATTCTGCCGGCAATCGCAAATGACATGGCCTCCATGCCGCCAATGCTCAGGAACATCATGCCGGGAAACCACTTCGACGAAGTTGCCGAGAGAACCGAGAACGTAGCGGCGAAACTGGGGCTACTCAACGGCCAGCTGGAAAACCTCTCCACCGATGTAATCCAGACATCCGAGGCAATAGATGGGGTAGCCTCGGCTGTGGACACACTCAGGGAAGACCTTCTCTCCGCTGAGGGTTCATTCAGCGAGGCCGCCGAAAAATGGAACTCACTGCTGACTATATAGAGGGGGTTCCTTCTCCATGGTCGTTATGCTGCTGTCCTTCCTGGTGGGTATACTGCTGGTGCTTGCGGGCCTTTATCACATATCATCGGGAAGGATGCTCAGGGATCTCATGAAAAGGGCAACCGATCAGTGAAGCTCATACTCCTGATACTCTTTCTCATTCCTTCATGGGCGCTTGCCGGCTCCTTTTCCCTTTTCGAGGACACCATGGACCTCGGCGTGGCTTCCTACCGTTATCTGAAGTTCAGGGTCACACCGGATCAGGCTGACAGCGTCAGGGTATTCGGCAGGTTTGAGACCATTCCTCCTGATACACCGGTGGAGCTCATACTGCTTTCCCACTGGAACTACCAGAACGGCTGGCAGAACAGGGGGGACATAGACACTCTGGGCATCTACCGAGGAACATCGGCTGATGTCTCCCTGGAGGTTCCCGATTTCGGCGACTATGTGCTTATAGTCAGCAACAGGGGAAACTACCATCCGATCAGGTTCATCGGCGGCCTGAGGGTTTACTTCCGGGGAACCGGAGTGACCTACGATTCACTGCCCATGGGCATGACCATTCTTATAACCGTTTTACCGCCGGCCTGGTCATTGCCGCCACGATCATTACCCTCAGGAAACTCCGCCGGTGATCAGGTTGACCTATTCGCTATATTCCGTAGAGGAAAAGTAAGAAAGGAGTCCCGAATGCTTATTTCCACCAGAAGCAGATACGGGCTCAGGGCCCTTGTCCACCTTGCCAGGACCGACAGGACCTCTCCAGTGAGCCTGGCGGCCATCGCAAAGGTCGAGGATATTCCGATAAGGTATCTCGAGCAGATATTCGGGCGGCTCCGGGCCGCGGACATAGTCAGGGGCCGAAGGGGTCCCGGCGGGGGTTATGTGCTCAGCAGAAACCCCTCGGAAATACCTCTTCTTGATGTGATAAGGGTGCTGGAAACCGAATTCTTTCATACTAACTGTATTCTGCAGTGCCCCGATACAAAGACCATCGAAGAACAGAGCAAGATCGGATGCGCCAGAGAGAAAACCTGTCCAACAAGGATTCTCTGGTCGGACATCAAGGTCCTCTGCGAAACCTATCTTCTCGGCAACACACTCAGTGACCTGGCCTGCGGGTCGCTGGAAATGGAGTAGGAAGAAATGTGGAAATACTCCGATACACTGATGGATCACTTCATGAATCCAAGGAACGTCGGTTCGCTGGATAACCCCGATGGACACTCCGAGGTCGGTTCTCCCCAGTGCGGCGACGCCATGTATCTCGACATAGAGATCGACGAAGAGGGCCGCATCAGCGACATTGCCTTCAAGACATTCGGCTGTGCCGGGGCCATAGCCAGCGCCTCTGCACTGACGGAAATGGCCAAGGGCCTCCCCGTGGAAGAGGCTCTCAGCATAAGGAACAGCCAGATAGCCGATTACCTGGCGGAATGCCCCCGGAGAAGTTTCACTGCTCGGTCATGGGGCACCAGGCCCTCAAGGCTGCTGTGGAGGATTTCAGAACGAAAACCGCCGAAGTAGAAAAGATCCTGGAGGAAGAGGGGATCACACCTGTTATCGCCAGACCCGGTAAGGTAGTCCTTTCCACCAAGGAACACCAGGAAAGGGCGAAAGAGGTCCTCAAGAAAAAGCTGGGCAGAGAGATAGCGGTTGAGGTAAGATGATGGATCCCGTTTATCTCGATAACGCAGCTACCACCCGGATCGCTCCTGAAGTACTTGAGGCCATGCTTCCATACCTGAAGGAAGACTACGGGAACCCCTCCAGCTTTCACACCTTCGGCAGCTCCCGAATGGATGCCGTGGAAACCGCCCGGGGGCAGGTGGCAAGGCTTCTCGGCGCAAGGTCCGAGGAGATCTACTTCACCTCCGGCGGCACTGAAAGCGATAACCAGGCACTCAGGGCGCGGTGAAGATCGACCCAACAAGACGGGGAATAGTCACCTCCGCCGTTGAGCACCCGGCCATTCTGGAAACCGCCCGGGCTCTTGAAAAGGATGGCTGCCCCCTTTCCATAGCCCCGGTGAACGAAAACGGGGAGATCGACCTGCAAAGCCTGAAAGGCCTCATCGATCAGCAGACCGCAGTTGTTTCCGTAATGGCCGCCAACAACGAAACCGGGGTTGTCATGCCCCTTGCGGAAATGGCCGAGATGGCCACCGAGGAGGGCGCTCTTTTCCACACCGACGCCGTTCAGATGGTGGGGAAGAACCCTATCGATGTTCACTCGGCAGGTATCCATATGCTCAGCCTTTCCGCCCACAAGCTCCATGGCCCGAAGGGTGCCGGAGCCATCTACATAAGAAAGGGCATCCACCTCCCTCCCCTTTTGACCGGGGGTCATCAGGAGCGCGGCGTAAGGTCCGGCACATACAATGTTCCCGGAATAGTCGGCCTGGGAAAGGCGGCGGAACTGGCCCTGAATCATCTAAGCGACACCGTGGTCCGCGAGAGGAAGCTCAGGGAATCCTTCGAGGCCGGTGTAAAGGATAGGTGCCCCGGAGCCTTCATAGTGGCAGAAAACGCTTCGGAGAGGCTGCCAGGAACTGTAACCGTGATATTCAGGGGAATAGAGAGTGAAGCGGTCCTCACCCTTCTGGACATGCAGGGCATCTATGCTTCCTCCGGCTCAGCCTGCAGCACCGGCAGCAAGGATCCCAGCCATGTGCTCTATGCAATGGGCATAGATCACAACCTGGCGAACAGCGCCGTCAGATTCAGCCTGAGCAGGTATACCACCGAAGGGGAGATCGCCGGAACGGTGGATGCACTGGAGACAATCGTGGAAAGGCTTCGAAGGATATCGCCCTATTCAGGATGAGGGTATTCTAGAAGGCCTCTCCGGTCCAGAAGACCCCGGCCTTCAAACCGAAGTTATCGCTTCCGCTCAGGGGCAGTATCACTCCGCAATCGGCGGAGAGATCCTCGTCCAGAATGAACTGAACCGAGGCCCCGGCTTCGAAGAGCCCCGCCGTTGAGCCCCGAAGCTCCGGAAAGAAGCAGATCTCCGGAGATGAAGCTGCTTCCTCCGCCGGAAAAATAGAACACATCCTCTATGTCATCATTGAAGGGGTTCCTTCCGCCGTTTATGGCGTATTCCCCGGCCATGGAAAGCCTGAAGGCAAGGAATGTGGTGCTGGTGACACCGCCGAAACCCAGTTCCGTGCCCCTGTCCCGGTACTCCTCGCCGGTGGGAAGCGTCAGCCTTCCCGTGAGCTTCAGGGCGGTACCACCGCGGGTTTTCTCGTAAACCCAACCTCCGGAAAGGCTTATGTCGCCCATGAATGAACCGTTCCATTCGTTGTCCACAGGCACCAGAGGGATCTCCGCCGCCAGCTCGAAGTCTTCCCCGAAGCCCCGGCAGCCCCGAAGAGGGACCCGGAGAACGGTCCCGTTGTCCGTTTGGGTATACTCCAGAGACGCCCCCAGCCGTAGGGATCCCGAAGAAAGGACATCAGAGCCGGGAAGACCCTGCCATCCGGAAAGCCCCAGGGGCCCCAGCCCCATGGATTCGGCAAAAACGGTGATGGCGAAAAGGATGGTGAATATCAGGGAGAATTTCATGATGCCTCCGGGGTTGACAAAGCCGTGGGTCAAATGGAAAGATACCTTATAATATAGGCCCAAGACTTTCGGAGGGTGTAATGAAAGCAGGGGAAACCGGAGTTCTCGCGGCGCTTGTGGTCTTTCTTGCCGGCGGGCTCTTCGTTGGTCTCAGCAAAATGCCGGAACAGGAGCTGTTCTTCCGCACCCCTGAACCGGAAGAGGAACTATCCGTTTACGAACAGCTGAAGCTGGAGCTTCGACCGTACCACTTCGGTAACCTGCCCAAATCCGAATCCTTCAGGGGAGACACCACGGTGCTGTCCGCGGACATGGATTACATAATGTACAGCGTTCCCCAGATAGACCTTCACATAACAAGACTTCTCAGGAACATGGAGTTCACAGGGATTACCGCTGCTGAAACCGTCACCGGAGGAATCGTGTTCAAGGCCCTTTTCCCCAACGGACAGCCTCTGGAGATATGGCTGAACCGTCCCTAGGTGGTCAACTCCCTTGACTTTCTTTATCTTTCATGACTTCCGTGGGGGTGTTTTTCTGCCGCGGTGAAAATGTACAGCCATTACGAAAGCAATAACTACTGAGTAAATAAAGAGTTGGACCGGTGCGCTAACCCGGCCTGCTAACCGGATGAAGGGAAACCCAATGAAGAAAGCCGATAAGTGGAGGAATTACAGCTCCGGGATAGTACTAGTCATTTCGCTGCTGCTGGTGTGGCCAACAGTGAAGTGGTACTCTCTGCCGGAGATCGAAAGGGACCGCGCCGAGGCCAGCGTACAGCCCGAAACTTCCAATCCATATCTCAGGGGTCTCCTGGAGGAGATGCAGGAAGAGGGGGCGAGGAACTTCTCGAAGAATACAGGGACCTCCACGGCTCCAGCAGGGGGACCATCAAGCTGGGTCTCGACCTTCAGGGCGGAATGTATCTTGCCTACACCGTTGAACCCACCACCGGTCTCGATACCGATGAAGCCCTGGACCAGGCCCTTGAGATCATTCGGAACCGAATAGACGAGTTCGGAGTGTCGGAACCCTCCATCACCAAACAGGGCAACGACAGGATAATCGTTCAGCTTCCCGGCGTCAGGGATCCGGCAAGGGCCAGGTCCATAGTTGAAAGGCAGGCTCTGCTGGAGTTCAAGGTGGTAGCCTATCCCAACGCCGAGTATCCTTCCCCCTCCACCGTACCGGTGATCAGGGAGATAGAGGCGGTGCTGGGCGACGAAACCCCGGCGGAAGAGGTTCAGCCCGCTGAAACCGATACAGTAACGGATACAGCCGAGAGCGAAGACACGGAGGATTTCTCCATGCCCTCGCTGGGAGACGACCTCTCCCTTCCCGAGCCGGCTTCCGACGAAGAGGCCTTCCCCACCATCGAGGTGGCCGGTGAACTGGGTTCACTGATCACCATAGCCGATCAGAACACAGCAACGGTCCTCAGCATCAGGCCCGGGGACTGGATGCTGCAGCAGGGTGAGAACCTCGACGCCTTCCAGACAATCATAAACAGGGAAGATGTGAGGGAGATCCTTTCCGGGGCAAATCTCAGATTCGCCTTCGGCAAGCCCACGGAGCTCGCAAGCGGCGACACCATGCTCAGCGTGTTCCTGGTACCGGACAATTCCGGTATGGGCTGGGGCAGACAGGCTGACCTCGAGCTTCCCCACTACAGGCTCACCGGCGCCAGCCTCACCGATGTCAGGATACGCATGGGCGACCAGAACGCAATGAGCCGGGACCCCTATCTGCTTCTGGAGTTCGACTCTGAAGGCTCGGACATGTGGGAGCGCATCACAGGCGAGAATGTAGACGAGCGTGTTGCCATCCTTCTCGACGGCAGGGTGTATTCGGTTGCCACCATCACCGAGCGGATCAGCGGCGGAACCAGGCTCTCCGGCGGTTTCAACGTCCAGGAGGCCAGGGACCTCAGGCTGGTACTGAAGGCGGGAAGCCTTCCCGCCAGACTGATAATCGCAGAAGAGCAGACAATAGGCCCCAGCCTGGGACGCTCCGCTATCAGGAACGGCATGATCGCCGGCCTGGTGGGCCTTCTTCTGATCACGATGTTCATGATCGTCTACTACGGGGTCAGCGGTGTAATCGCCGTCCTGGCACTGGTGTTCGACATGATAATCATACTGGGGTTCCTCTGCTTCCCCGGACCCCTTGCCCAGTTCGGCGTGGCAGGAATGAACGCCACCCTTACACTGCCGGGAATTGCCGGTATCATCCTCACCATAGGTATGGCCGTCGATGCCAGCGTTCTCATTTATGAGAGGATCCGTGAAGAACTCAAATCAGGCAAGGGTATCAGATCGGCTGTTGACGCAGGTTATTCAAGGGCCTTCGTGACCATATTCGACGCCAACCTCACCACATTCATAACCGCCCTGGTCCTCTACAGGTTCGGTACCGGTCCCATAAGGGGCTTTGCCGTTACCCTCTCCATCGGTATCATGGCGTCCATGTTCTGCTCCCTTGTGTTCACCAGGCGATATTCAGCAATCTGCTGGCCAATGCAAAGAGAACCGCCATCAGCATCGGCAAATACTCCCTTGTGAAGGACGCCCACTACAACATCATCACGAAGCGCAGGAAGACATACCTGCTCTCCCTGGCGGTGATACTCATCGGTGTCATAGGGTTCTTTGCCCACGGAGGCCTTAACCTATCCATCGATTTCACCGGCGGTCTGGAAACGAATGTGATCTCCTCGGAGCATTCCACCACCGCTGAACTCAGCGGAGCCCTTTCCGGGCGCGGTCTCGAGAGCGTTCAGGTTCAGGCTCTTCAGGACTGGGCAGGAGAGGGCAGCGCCTTCGTGATAAGGACCTCCACAAGCGACAAAGACCAGGTCTACGATGCCCTCGAGCAGGAGAACTGCACACTGATGGAAGACGAGGGGGGAGACTCAGAGGCCTCCTTCATCAAGCAGATAGGCCCGAGGGTTGGAAGCGAACTCAGGTCCAGGGCGGTGGATTCCATCCTCCTGGCCATGTTCTTCATCGTACTCTACATCTGGTACCGTTTCCAGTTCAAGTGGGGTCTTGCCGCCGTTGCCGCCCTGATCCACGACATACTGATAACCGTGGGGCTCCTGGCCCTGTTCCAGGTGGAGATGAGCCTCACCATAATAGCAGCCCTTCTCACGATAGTGGGTTACTCCATAAACGACACCATCGTGGTCTTTGACAGAATAAGGGAAGACAACCGCCTCCGCAGGGGAAAGACCTTCGAGGAAACGGTTAACAAGGGCATCAACGAAACCCTCAGCCGCACCGTGGTCACATCCCTCACCACCTTCGTGGCGGTGCTCATGCTCTTCCTTTTCGGAACGGGAGAGATCAGGGATTTCGCCCTTACCCTGATGTTCGGTGTGATAGTGGGAACCTACTCGTCCATCTTCGTGGCAAGCCCCATACTCATCGACTGGCGGGCGAAGCTGGCCAAGAAAAGCTGATAGCCTCTGAATCACCCGGGGGGAGGGCCGAGCCCTTCCCCCGGATCCCTATTCTTCGTTGTCCTTCTCATGCATCCACTGGAACAGCAGAGCACCTGTAACCGACAGGACAACACCGATCAGATTCAGTACGAGATAGCGGAAATCCGTGAGAAATCCGATCATCATAAGAAAACCGGCGTTTGCCAGTAACAGAACCGTCAGGGGCTGAAGTCCTTCAAGGGGGTTCCTCATTTTCTGACCTTCTTACTTCATGCATCAGCCGGCAGCTCTATCTCCACCGACGCGCCACCTCCAGGGGAGGCTCCTATTGTCAGCCGGCCTCCGTGTCCCTCCGCTATCCTCTTCACTATGGAAAGCCCAAGACCGGAGCCCCCGCTGTTCTCGCCCTTTACAAAGGGATTTACCACCCGGTTCCCGAGCCCCGGGGGGAATCCCGGGCCGTCATCGGTAACCCTCACGGAAAAATGCTCCCCGGAGGATAGGACATCGATGGAAACCCCGGATTCAGCATGGGAAATGGCATTCCGCACCAGGTTGGACACCGCCCTGAGCAGCAGTCTGCGATCCCCGGCAACCCTGGGCCGGGAAGGATGTTCATTCACCGTTACCGGAATATCTCCGGGTACTCCGGCGGCCTCACGGCAGATCTCGTTGAGGGACACATCCTGAAGCTCCGGTTTCGAGCTGCCTATCCTGTTGAACTCCAGCAGTTCCGAAACCAGTCTGTCGAGTTCATAGAGGTCCTTTTCCATCAGCTCCAGTTTTTCAGAAGCGCAGCCGGGATCATCCCTTGCCAGTTCAAGGGCAAATCCCAGCCTGGCCATGGGGGTTCTCAGTTCGTGGGCAACGGAGTTCAGAAGCTCGTTGTGGGAATCGAGGAGAGAGTTGATCCTCTCCGCCATGTTGTTGAAAGCCCTTCCCAGTTCATCGATCTCGTCGTTGCCTCCGTGGTCGGGATATCGGGACTGGAGCTTTCCCCCGCCGAACTGGCCGGTGGTCCTGGTGAGAAGGCTGGTCCTCCTGAAGACCGACCTCAGACCAAGGGCAAGGGCAATGGCCTGGGAAAGAAAAAGGACCAGGGCTAAAAGGGCGAAGAGAAGGAATCTCGGCGATCTTACCCGTGCGGTGGCCAGCAGGGCGAACTGTTGTCCCGGAAGGGGAATCACACGGACGCCGGGGTCCCTGTCTCCGGGTGCTGTGTGCCTGGGGAGGGGGAACTGTCCCTGGAAGGGTGGTCCCTGGTGGTCCGCCCGGACGAACCTCAGGAAGACTCCCATGGAGTCCGCCAGGGAATGGATCTGCTCCCTCGAGGAAAAATGACCGGAGGCAAGCCTTTCTTCGAAGGCATCCAGAGTGTCGCTCCTTTGCCTTTCAAAGAGGGCAGGCAGCACCGAGAAGGAGACCCAGATGGATAGAACCAGGGTGGCAAGGGTGGTCGCCGCCAGGAATAAATATATACGCCAGTAGAGTTTCACTGATTCCCATCCTCAATCCCCGGGGCGAGCAGATAGCCCATTCCCCTCACCGTCTTGATCATTTCCCCTCCGGATCCAAGTTTCCGCCGAAGCCTTGAGACCAGTACATCAACCGACCGGTCGAAGGAATCAAAGCCAATTCCCCTGAGGTCCTCCACCAGCACCTCCCTTTTCTGAACCCTTCCCGCCCTTCTGGCCAGCAGTACCAGCAGGTCGAACTCCGTTGTGGTAAGGTCCAGGGGAGACCCGTTCAGGGCGGCGGCTCTGGCTGGGACATCGATGGTGAGGGGGCCAGCCTCTATCATTTCGGAATTCAGGTCGGAGCTGCTCCTGCGGAGCAGTGCCCTGATCCTGGCCAGAAGAACCCGGGGAGCAACGGGTTTTCCAAGGTAATCGTCGGCGCCTAGCTCAAGGCCAACCACCACATCGGCGTCGTCCTTCATGGCGGTGAGCATCAGTATGGGACCCCGCCAGGCTTCCCGAACGGACCTGCAGATCTCCAGCCCGCCGATGTCCGGCAGCATCAGGTCAAGGATAACCAGATCAGGCGACCGGCGATGATCCTCTTCCTGGCATCGGCCCCGCGGTGAAGAACTTCTACTTTATAGCCCTTGTTGGTGAGATATTCCGATAGCAGCGAGGCCAGTGGAACATCGTCCTCCACCAGGAGTATTCTTTCCTGCATGTTTCCTCCAGTTGACATTCCTTGAAGCTCTTCTATTCTATGGAGCTTCAGGGAACAACGCAATCACAGTGAAAGGACAAGGAATGACCATTTTCTTCACCGCCGCTATCCTGCTCACCGCCCAGGTACCTGAATACTCCCTTTCCCCTCCGGGAATAGACTTCATGTACCTGCCGGAGTATCTCATTCCCATCACCGAAGGCGTAATGACCGACGAAAGCGGAGCCCTGTCGGGCCAGCCCAATTCACTGGGAATAAGCTTCAGCTGTCACTACTGGAAGATGGATGACCCCATCGCCGACAAGGACCTCTGGGTAATGGAGAAGCTCTCAAGCGTTCTTCCCCCGGATCTAATGGAAACCATCAACATGGGAACCGCCACATGGGACCAGGGCAGCATGAACGCCGATGTATCCGATAACAGGTCCCTCGGTCTGATGTCCCGGATCAGCTTTACCCTGTCTCCTCCCGGGGGAACCATGGGCAGGGGCAGGGCCTATGGAGTCTTCCGCAACGGCTATTCCGTTCTGCTGATGATCTACGGCCCCTCCGGAGCCAACCCCCAGAACGAGCTGGATCAGATAGTGAGAGCCGCTGTTCTCAGCGAGTAACCCTCCCGAGAACGAATGAGCTGAAGAGGAGATAGAAAAGGGAATGTCCCATCACCGCAAGGGTTGCGCCTGGTCCGGATGAGGTTACCATTTCCCCCAGGGGAGCGGCGAACCACCAGTTCATGGAAGATCCCGAAAGGCCCGGGAAAAGCCCCAGGCTGAAAAGCCCCAGGGAAAGAACCCCCCCACCATGCCCCGGTGAGATGGAAGAGCACAGCGAAGCGGCGGAAACCACCCAGAGCGCGGTTACCGAAGCCCTGAGAAACACGCTGCCGGCAATGAGGGACAATGAAACCCCAAGTGGCGGAAGAACGGCGAAGGAGGCAAGCAGCATCACAACTGCGGTGATAATGAAACAGGAAAGAAGCACAGCTGAATAGGTTTCCCGGAACCTGCCCGGGGTGATTCCAGCCTTCCACGCGGTTCCCATGAAAAGGGTGGATACCGGAGTGGCCACCAGCCCTGTGAGCATCACCGTTCTCCAGATGGAGTAACTTCCCCGTTTTCCCACTTGTATATAGGGAATAACTCCGGATTCCTGGAGCCAGGATTCAATAAGGAGAGACACAATGAAGAGAACGGGAACCAGAATGAAAGGACCTGTCCAGTCCATGGCCATGAACCGTTTCAGTTCCTTCCTGAGCAAACCGGAGAAGTGAGACAAATCAGCCCTTTCCTTTGCTGCCGAAGCCTGGAATATTACGCAAAATCACCGAAGGGAACGGAAGTCCTTTGAAGAAAACCGCCATGTTACTGGCAGTACTGCTGCTGTGCTCCTGCGGCAAAGAGTTCGCGGGCCTTGGTTCCGTGGATCTTCAAATAACATCCATTTCATTCAATGATTCTGACCCCGCCATAATAACCGGAATTCTCCCCGCGGGCAAACCCGCCGATTTCATCCGGATGGCCGATGGCCCTCTTATACAGAGGATGTGGGTGATCTGCCCCGACACGGCGGGCATGGCTGAGGCCAACGATCTGGTGGGTTTCCCCCTCTTCTACCGGATCGATCCCGCCGCGGGACATCCTGTCTTCAGCATAGACCACATGGGTCTCAGCTGGAAGCCCGACTACTCCATAATCCAGTCCGGAGAGACATACCGGGTCCACGCCTCCGCCCTCCTGGAGAACATGACAGTACAGACCTGGCAGCCGGACACAATACGCTTCCACCGCCCCGGAGGCTCTCCAGTCACCGAAGCCTCCGGCCGAATAACCGTCAGGCAGGGCCGAAGCCTCATCCCCTGGTGGGACGCCCCCTCCGGCCCCCCTCTCCCGGTCCTCCGCTACGGCTGGCCGGTCCCCGGCAGGTGGAACCCCCTCCTCGCCGTCCACTGCCCCGCCATGGGCCCGGCGGAAACCTGGACCGGCCAGGTCTTCCCCCTGAACGACACCCTCTACTTCCCAGTTGACTCCCTGCTGGACATCGACCTTTCCTGGCAGCAGACCTCAAGGGAATACAACTGCTTCCTCACCGCCACATCCCTCACCCCGCGACAGATCCGCTGGACCATCCAGTGGCCCCACCGCCTCCCCCGTGGCTCCGCTGTCGAACCAGGCCCGGACACCATTTTGCTTTCTCCCGGCGAATCGGTAACCATCACCTACCGCGAGACCTTTACCCCAATCCAAAGCCATCCGTAAATTTGACAAATAAGTCTTGTAACTCACCATACATAGGCGAGATAGATGGCTACGGCTTTAAACAGACAATTTAGAGACAGTCAACCAAAGACCAGTCAGGAAAGGGTTAGCAATCCTACTACAGATAGCGCAGGATATTTGATACAGAAGGGAAAAAGCCGCACAACGACTTGACCGATAAACCCTGACAGGCTAGAATAGCACTCCTGCGGTGCGCCCATAGCTCAATTGGATAGAGCATCTGGCTACGGACCAGAAGGTTTGGGGTTCGAGTCCCTATGGGCGTACCAACCATGTCTCCCAACGAACTTCTGCAATTCGGTAAACCTCACAGAGGCCGTATCTTCTTGATTACCAATGATTCCTATTCGCAGCCCGATTTTGCCGTCCCAGTAGATTCTGTCAATCAGTGTGCCAATCAGTTTTCTCTGCTCTAGCGGGTTCAAAATCCTTATTGAGCTTGAGAACCTGTCGAGTGACATGATGACCGCCTCGGTCGCCACACGATAGCTTCCATATTCCGAGATGCGATTTTCCATATCTGAAATGCTGGATTCCAGGGCAGCCTTTTGTCTGCTCTTCTCCTCGAGCTTCTCCGCTATCACCCGCTGAGCTTCCCTGTCAACTTCACTGTGGGTGTATGTCAGGGAATCAATCCTGCTCTTAACGCGCTTCAGTGTTGTCCTGAGTGACTTGATCTCCTTCTTCAGCCGCGGCACTTCCTCTGTGAGCCTTCCGTTCGTTTCCTCTATGATCCCTCTGAGGATATCCGGCATGAACGCAAGTTCGGAAATCCGCTTCAGAACCGTTTCCTCGAGTCTTTTCGCCGGCGTGGTCTTGACCCTGCATTCACTGTTCCTGCAGGAATAACGGTAGTACCGTTTTCCGGAGGCTTTCTTCGTTGAATCAGCAGTCATCTTCTCCAGGCACTGTCCGCAGTAGATGACATCCGCAAGAATGTAGGGATACTTCTTGGGCGTTACCGGACTGTGACCGGTTGCACTTGCCCTGTCCATGAGGGCCTGGACCTCGTAGAAAAGCTCCGAGTCTATTATGGCATCCCAGGTAGCCTCCACTTCCTCGTACTGCTCATCCTCGTCTGTGCTGTCAACGGGTTTGAACATCTTCTGCTTGTTGATGGAAAGGATGCCTATGTACTCCCGGCTACGCAGGATCTTCCGGACTGCTTCGAACCTGAACTGCTTCCCGCCCCTGGTCGTTCCGTGCCTGGATACCCGGACCTTCGTTCTGTAGCCCTGGGCATTCAGGAACGCTGTTACCTTGCTGATGGATCCCAGCTCAAGGTATTTCTTAAAGATGATTTCCACCACGGCGGCTTCCTCCGGATTCGGAACAAGCTCACCCGGATTGGCTCCAAGATCGAAACCGAAAGGATGGGAACCGCCGGTCCATCTTCCCTTTCTGGCCCGGGCTTTCTTGCTGGTCTTCATCCGGTCGCTTATCTGCTCGCGCTCAAGCTCGGCAAGTGCCATCAGAACGAATGTGATGAAACGACCATAGACAGAAGTGGTATCGAGCTGCTGAGTGACACTCACGAAATCAACGCTGTTTGCCTTCAGAAAATCGAAGAACTCAATGAAGTCCCTGATCGATCGACTCACTCTGTCCAGCCTCGTGCACATGACAGTGTTCACCGCGCCTGATGTGATATCGATGTAAAGCTTCCGGAACTCATCGCTCTGAATCGATTTGCTCCCGGAAACTCCCTCGAGGACATATGTCCTTGTCTCTTCCCAGCGGTCCTGGTTCTCTTCCGTTTTGTTCTTGTAGTCAATGTGGCTTCTCATCTTGTCGAGCTGGGTGGGTATCGACCCTTCCTTTACCCTGGCCTGCTTGGGATCACTGACCCTGGCGATAAGAGCACACTTACGAACCATCGGAAGGCTCCGTTCTCCCGAACTCCTTCTCATGACGCGCAAACAGCCGCGCAGTTCTGGCGAGGCTCCGTTGAATCTCCTCCTCCAGTGCTGCATCCCCCTCAGGTCCGCACTTCTCCAGCCTTCTTATCTTGCTCCCCAGCTGTTCGGTTTCCTCCACGATCCGCTGATAGGAAGCGTCCGACCTGGCTATGGATTTCTCCATTATCCGTCTTTCTTTGATAAGAAGCAGCAACCGGCGCCCCTTGAGGAGCTCCCGTCGAACCCCGGCATACTCCTCATAGAAGGAATTCCCCTCAGACTCCTTCAGAGCCCCGTCAAGACGCATTACATATTCCGACACAGCTTTCCCCGTCAGCTTCATGAACTCCGCTAGACGGGCCTCGTAATCCCCTGATTCGACGACCTCTATGGTTACATCGAATTCGCTCTCGGTTTCAATGAAAGGAAACTCTTCGGGAGTCTCTTCGATTGCTCCCACTTCGTTCCCGTCTTTCTTCACCAACTCCTCCTAATGAAAACTGCACGGATTCTTTTCCCTCTCCGGCAAACAACCAGAAATCTCGCTGATGAGTATGAAACCACACTGCAGCAAGGTCAACGAGCCTAGGCGCAAACACAAGAGAGGTTGATGAATGACACAGGGCAGGGAAAGCAGGGAATGTCCGCTCTTCTAAAGAGTGCTCGATCAGCAATACGCATCCGTCATTGAAAACAATATTCCAAAAAGAATCGCTGCTTAACTCAACACAGGACTGCTGCGCACATCGTGCCGTGCAAATACTTTAACCGTTAGACATCTGTTTCTGCCATTTGTTCACTATGTCTCAACGGCTTATTGCTTTATGACTGGTTAGTAGCCCACAGCTTCTACGCCATATACCGCCTGACTATGTGTGAAGCCTTCGAACTCAAGCTGCTCGATGAGCCCCTGTCTTGAGAAGCTCGTGTAACTCAAGTACTGCTGGGCTGATCGAGCAGCCTGCTCGTTCCAGTTAGCACCACAATGGTCAGCACCGTATACAGCATCGCTATGTGAGTAACCCTCGAACTCAAGCTGCTTGATCAAGCCTTCCCTGGAGAAGGCTGTGAAGGCCAAGTAGTTCTCAGCTGACGCAAGAGCATTCCTCTCTCCCATCGTAAGATTGCTGGTGGGGATAGTGGTGGCAGGGGTAGTGGTGGACTGATGGGTCGTAGATGATGACCTGCTTGGATTTGATGAACGGTCTCTGTTTTGACTCCCTATGATTGACAGAGCAATAACAGCGAGAATAGATATAAGCGCAAACTTGGCACAGCCACTTGTTTCTTTCTTTTTCTTAACTGGAGCGAGTAAAACCTTGCCACAATTAGGACATGAACTCGCATTCGGAGATACGAGTTTCTTGCAGTCAGGACAAGGAAAGAGCTTCGTATCAACTTTGTACCAGTATCCGACGAGTCCATTAGATCCCGGGTTATCCTCTACATAACCTGATTTTGCTAGGAACTTTGCTTTCCATGATTTTGCCTCATCTTCAGAGTCAAAGACCTTGGTTCCCCATTCCAGAGGGTTTTCAATCTCCCCTCTTCTTCCCTGAGGATCATCTGTTAATCCAATGTAGTAAAACATCCATCCTCCATTTCTGTTCTGTCCCCGATCTTTTAGGCTTCTCCATAGTTGTAGAAAAGGCAGTCGACAAAGGCTGGAATCTCCAATACCGCCTTCCATCTCGTACCGTTCATCTCTCCAGAAAGCTGCAATCGTGGTGCGAGTGCGTAGTTCCAAATGTCAGTGAACTCATGGTAATCATGCTTCAGTGCATCTGCGTGCAGGATTTTGTTGCATGCCACTCTTAACTGGAGAGGCTCGTGTTCTTCCTGTTCCGCATTTGGCCACAGGGTGCCGCATGCGTTGTGCCACGGGTTCACATTTGTCGGTCCGGTGCGACCATTCCAACCGGGTACGGAATCCTGCTGGGTCCGGTAGGACGCTGCGATCTTCAGCAGTAGCTCATGGATCTCCGCCTTCTCACACTCGTCTCGGAGGTTCTTGATGGAATCATATTCATACCCCTCGGGGTCCCGGAGCCGATAGAGTGTGTTGCTCGAGTAGAAGTACGCTAGGAGACGGTACAGATCGAGCCAGATCCTCGACTCATTCCACTGGAAGCGTTTTGTGTCCTCAAGCATATTAGTCCTGCCAATCAGCGTGACCAGCACCGTTACGCTCAACCATATTCGCTGACAGGTGCCTGGTTCATGCTATGATTAGGTTCCTTTTCTCAGTATGCATCATCTTCAAGGTGTACTTCAAGTTGGATAACATTCATTACGGTTAGCTTCTCTGCATACTCTTCAAGTGAGGTTACTCCCATTGCTGAGGGAGAAATTTTGTAATCCCCAATGAAGCATTTAAAGAACTCCTCGAAAAACGGACCAACTTTGTGGCTTGGGTACTCCTCAGTAGTAACCTTCTGCGAGTTCCCAAGCTTCACTTGAAAGGCAGGAATGCAGGTAATCCCATATGGGTAGTAGATAAAAACAAAAGAATCAGATGTGATATCCAGCATTCTATCGACCTGTTGCAGAATATTACGACTATAGAATTCAACTCCTAGATTGCCTCTTACTGAGGTTACAACTCTGCCAACTTTTGCTTGCACAAGAAACGCCTTAGATACACAGATGCTACCACATGTCACCCTAAGAGCTACAGCAAAATCAGCACCAACTTGATGCTCCTGACATTTCTTGAAAGTGGAAAGCTTCAACTCACAATTCGGTGCTGAGAATCCATCCAGATTAGCTTCAAGTTGCATGAGAAAGTGCCTATTGAACTCACCTCGCAATTGGCCTGTTATCTCCTCTTCTCTGCCTTGTATATCTCTATAGTCACCTAGTACGGTTCGAGCTGTTTGCTCAGCCGTCCGGGCAACCTTCTCCGATATTTTCTTGATGATCTTGTACTGTTTCATCATATCAATTCCTACCTAACGCTCGAAATCAGCAGACTGCGAAAACCTGAATTTACGTGTCCCCATTACGCAGTGCTGCTGCGTTTGTTGTTATGTATCTAGATTAGGCTCATTCACATACTGCTCACTTATTAGTTCACACAGCTGACGGAATAGATAAGTTGTTTTCCCATATCCACCTGTGTTATCGAGATAAGTACCTGTGATTCTCAGATAGCATCCGGTACGTTCAAGTCTCGCCATAAATGCATCATAAGAGGATTTGTTGGGGAGTATTTGCTTTGCTTCACATTGGAACTCACTCCAGTATAGTATTATTCGTGCGAGTTCACTCTCTGCCTGTCTTTCAGAGTATCGTGTTTCATAGTCTTTAAGCAAAAGTAGAATTCTAAACTCCCGGTCTCCCAAGGCATCAAGTATCTCAAGCATCTCCTCGAAAGTCTCAGCGTTGTCATCCGATTGCTTCGTAACAAGCTCAGACTTAAGCAACCGAGCAAGGCGCTTTATCTTCTCTTTTCTCCTTGTTCCCCATACTGCCTTGACGGTTGAAAAATATGCATGCAGGAAGTCGTTTGTTGAGATTAAGTCTTCAGTAAGCTCTTGCCTACCACTTCCTAACTCGTCAAAGAATATGAATAATCTATCCTTGTGCATCTCAAGTGCACGGGCTTTCAATAATGTGTCTGCGCTTGACCAAAAAGGAAGAAGATGTAAAAGAGCTTGCACAACAGGATTCTCGTTGTATTTCTCAGCCCCTACGGCAACGATGCTCTGCTCATTGACAACCGATTTCCCTAGAGAATTACTATTCTGTGAGCCTTGCATCCTTAACCTCATCCGTTCTTGATGGTTTTCCTAATGCTGCCTATCGAAGTACCGTAAGCGAATCCTGTCGCCAAACTACTTGCATCTCATATCGGGAAGATGCTCGCTTTCCATAGAGGATCGTTCCATCCCCACAGCACACCGCCGCCATCAATAGAATGTACTTCCCTATTTGGTTATCCTCGGTGTAGCTCAATATCTGAGCTGCTACTTCTGCACATCTGATTATCGGTGACGGAGGATCTTCTAGCGGTTGTGTAAAATCAACTTTCGGAGTATTTTTTTTGAATCCTGTTACAACATCTGAGATTTGCATTATCAGCTCCCGACATTCTCGTACTGCGGATGCTAATTCTCCCTCGAATATTTCTTCAAAGTCCCTCTTTTTCCCTCCAACGCCACGCGTGAGGCTCAACTTGGACCGCGTACTCGCGGCCCAAGTTGTAGCTCTCCAAACACTTGTTGGCACAAGCCTATCGACCACAGCAAGGACAACCACCCCCGCCAGTGGGGCCGAGAACAACACCGGCACGTTTCTCAAAGGCTTTGAGAAGGGATGCGCGCTTCTGGGAATCGATGTCCGTTTGGTATTGCTGAATTTGCCGTAAGACCTCTGTGCGCTCTTTGTAATCGAGAGACGCGAATCCCCTAAGCACACTAACCATTCTCCGATTCACATCAGCCACTTCAGCCTCCTTTGTTTGAACCTACCGCATGTTGAACAATCCGATGAATCGAGTGACTGTGGCGTTTCGCCACAGGTCACACACTCGCGTTGATACTGGCGCAAGCCAGCGCGAAGTCCCATTCTCTTCTCATCGTCGCTGATGTCGTGCCTAAGATCCAGCCGTTCTCGACTACTGCCCATGGTCTCAAGAACAGCCATCTCGGTACGCCACTTCGCATCCGAGAGGGCTGTGCTATTGGCCAGATCGTGATATCGATCAGCGAGATGATAGTTGTCGGCCTTCGAGTCGATGTAGTAGGCCAGGTTATCTCGCCAACCTGACACCAAAGACCACAGCGAAAGCAGGATTTGCGCTATGCTCAGGGTGGCAGCAAGAGCGACTGCCCAAAATATCAGGCGGGAGGTCGTTCCGACGGCGATAACCAGCGCACCGATCGCCAATGGCCCGGCCAGACTGGAGAACGCAAGTATCTTGAGTGCAACGCGCAGGGGAGTTGCTCTGCGCTCGAAGATATAGGCTGTGCCGAAGCATCGAAGGGCAAACTCATTGGATCGCCGACGTTCCTCTGGTTTTATCGACATATTCCGTCTTTCCTCAATGCCAGCAATCCTCATGCCGACTCGAGTTATCCCAATTCCTCTTGCACCGCATTATGATTAACTAGCCACTAACTCTTGTCAATAGGATGTGCTCGTCTTAAGAACTCTATAGTATCGGCGTACCCCACTGGAACGCTTGTTGCTGATTACGCCGTACGCCAGAGAGCTTGGAAACTCGAATCGTTTCGCTGACTCCATCGATAGTATGCCGTACTATATCCGCTTAGTATTGCTTCAGTCTGGTCACTAAGTCGTTTTGCAATACTATCATCGCTAGACGCTGCATCATTAACGAGCACTACGCGCTCTGAGTTAGGTCTTGCTTGCTCTATCTCAATCCAAGAAAAAGAAACAACTTTGGCGGTGTTCACATTTGGCGTTCCAATTAGCTTAACAAGCCTTTCTTTACGCCTTGGCAGGGGTATCAGTATGTCTATTGGATGTTCAACTGTTTTCCCTGGAATAACAACATTTGTTGAATACAAAACTTCATTATCATCAAGATATGTGCAAACACGCTCAAAGAAATCTGTTGAGCTAGCAGACCTCAAAGTTAACCAAAAATCAGAGAGACGTTTCATTCCACAAAGCAAGAAGTGAACGCGTTGAGGCAGATTAGTATCGTTTGCAATTGTCTGGATTCTTTGACTATCTATAGTTAACCCGAATGTACTTAGTGTTGATTCAATGAGTTCTTTTCGCCGCTGGGATGATTCTATATCAATACCCTGAAGCGAAAGAGTTTCCAGAGTCAAGCCATTGTCATGCAGGAGATAACCTCTATCAAATGGTTCAACATATACTCTTAGACCATCGTTATGTACGTCGAGGAAAGGAGTTGAAATCTCAGAGACACCTTGGCGAACAGTAGTCGAGAACCTTGATGTTAACCACTCAGCATATTCTTTCGCAAAAAAAGAATTCTCACATTGCATAGTAACCTCTATTCAGTGGTGAGTTGAATCCCTCCCCTAAATCTAGCATTCACTTCCTCCAAAAACCGTTCCAAGGTCTCAATAGGTCTATCTGGCCAGAACCAGTCTATTGGCTCCGCCCACTCCAAACCATAACTCTCTCTGAATATGTGAATATGTGGCGTGCGTCTCAACTCGGTTCCATCTGGGTTTATATGATATGCAGCGCTGTCTATTCGCATCAATCCGACATTATTCAGTTTTGATCTGAAGTGCAATCGGATTTCGAATGGGTTACGATTGAGGGTAAGTACGAACTCAACATCACTGCCTTCAGTAGCTATGAAAATCTCATCATGCCTTTGAGAAGAGAACCAAGAAAAAGCGGTCTTTCGAGCTGATTCCTTAAGCAAAGCAATCAAGGTAGTTGCCTGATCTTCTGTAAGCATACATTCTCCATTCTCTATTCACCCAACAATAATCAATCATACTTCTTCGAGTTCTCTAGCGTGAGCAGTAACAAGACCTGATCGATATAGTTACTCCTTCCGTCTTGCATAAGGAATATGAAGCTCCTGAGCCGCCTTCCTTCGTGCCCTTTCACCCCTTCGATCGTACTTCGCCGTGGTGTTCGTGCTTGCATGTCCTAGGTATCCTGCCACGGTTACTGCATCCGTTACATCCAGGAGGTCACTTGCTGTCGTCCGGCGGAGATCGTGTGTAACCAGATCCTCTACTCCGGCTTGCCTGGCTCGACGCTTCATTATCTCATTCAGGCTCTGAGAGCTTATCCCCTGGCCTTCGACGAGATGTCCTCCCCGTCTTCCTGCCCAGAAAAGGGGGCCAGGAGCATCTCCACGGCACTCAAGCCAATCCCTGATGGCATAGGCACCTCCATTGCCAACAAAGACGGTACGCTCTTTCCTGCCCTTGCCAGTGACCTTGATGCTGAGAGTCTCTCCGTCGTCTGTAATCGCCTCTCTCGTAAGGGAAGCTATCTCGCCTCTCCGGAGTCCCCCTGGGTACGCACAGGCCAGAACAGCCGCGTCTCTTCGCCCCACAGGGGAGGGGTCACTGAGGCATGCTTCCATGATCGCTCCCCTCTCTCCTCCGTTCACGTATCGTCCTGCCGGTTCCGTGGAACCTCCCCTGATAGCCTTGACCTTCCTGATCAGCCGATAGGTCACCGCATCCATCTGACCCTTGTCAAAGGCGCACTCCGCCACTCCATGTATTGCTGCGAGAATCGCGTTCACATAGGCGGGTTTGTGCTGCTCTGCCAGCATCGATACCAGAGTAGTAACCATCTCGGGTGTAAGTCTGCTCCACGGGAAGTCCATCCATGAGCAACCGCCGAAGACCCTGGCTACCTTATCCAGTTTCCTCATCATCTGGTAGCGACCAGACTCGCTTCGAAGGCCAGTCAGGTATAGAACTGCCGGATTCTCCTGGCCTCCCCTGGAAAGCACCCCGGTGTCTCTCATAGGCTGAATCATTTCCTTGTGCAGAAGATCTGATCTCCTGACAGGAAGGTTTTCTTGAGGGTTGTCCTTTTCGCTCATGCCCGCCACCTCCGAATAGCTTGTTAGAAGATACATTCCTATAAGCTATTATGCGCAAAATCCTCACAAAAAGCAGGTGCCTGGAAAGCTGCATCTCCCCTCTGCCTTTTCAGTGTAGAGTGAACCCTATTGCTTCTTCTGTGGATGGCTACAGATAGTGAGATTGCGGAAGAAGAACATCATTGAGAGTACTGGCTGAAACGCCAAACATCTGCCTAATGAGGAATGTCTCTCGAGGAGCAATAGTATCAACCAACCAGCTCCTTTAGCATCTTCTCCCCTTACTGACTGGAGTCTGGTTCTCCCTGTTGAATGGGAACATCCACTGGATTTGATGTGCCTCGCTCGTAACAGGGGTTTCCATTATCACTTTCGCATGTAGATCTGTCTCTATCTCATGACAATGCAGATTCATGATCACTTCGATTGGCAGGTCTCTGAAGTCATCTATGCTTATCATTACATTCTCAAGTTTTGCCATCACAGTAAGTAATCCCGAACCCGCTACGATGCTTCATGCCTTGTTTGAGTTACCATACTATTTTCGGTATGCATTCTTATGCTTCGGATATTTCCTGGATCGTACTTCAGTGGCACGTTCACTAAACCAGTCTTGTCATTCTTGACTTGAACTCTGGTTTTGTGATACGGTATTGTAATTGTGTGATGGGGTATGGAGTAAACATATGCTTCACTATGTATCTCCAGATTATTGATTCGCATATTGCTTGTCCTCGTTACAGTCAAAGAAAGTATCTCCATTTGAGGTTGTTTCACTTTCGGGACAAGAACCTTCAGCAAGTCATTCCGCGTTGCAGTTCGAGTACTGTTTGCTTCACGCCAAGGGATCTCTCGAGTGATTCGTCCACCTTCAGAGTTGTTTACTAGATATGGTGCTTGAGGTGTTGCAAAATACAACCCCAACACCGTCCCTTTCTCAAGAGGTATGATTGCGTGTATCTCAAGTTCAGGATGGACTGAAGAGAAATTCGATTTAACCTGATTCCACCAATCAGATACCTCCACCTTTTCAACTCCACCTACGATACCTCTATCTTCATCAATGCCGATAATCCACACAACACCGTCTGACCTTGCTGAATTGGCAAGTCCTGCAAGCTGCCTGGCTGCTCGAGCGTGGTCACAAGGGAATTGTGACTTTAACTCTATCGTCTGGTCTTCAGAGTGAGCACCTGATTCAACGCGTTCTGCTGTTTGCAGAACAAGGAACTCCAAATCCGGCATTCGCATACTTTCGCTCCTTTTCGATGATTGAACCATTTCCCTCTTGCTATCCATGACAGAATAGGCAGAGTCATTTTATCCAAGTTGCTTGCCAAAACTCATTATTCAATTGCCAGTGGCCTGTGTCAATGGAATTCAATCATGCTTCAAGGTTTCATACTTGGTGTCGAGTGAAGCACCTCTCCCAATCGTTTCCAAGGAATCTACACAGGGATTCCTTTGTCGTTGTGTCTATACCGCTGAACAACCCAGTTTTCTCAGCCAGGCGATAGTAGCCGTACCATCCGGTGATGAAGTCTCTTAGCTTTACATGAGGTTCCTGGGACTCCTCAATGATTTCCTTTACTCTGTTATCAAACCGCCGGTAACTCGAAGGTGAGACCAGCAATCCAGGATTCTTATCATCATCTGAAACAATGTAGCCAAGAAACTTTCTCTCCCAGGGCCTTGCAACTCCGCTCTTCTTCTCGTTAACCTTCAACTTCAGTTTCTTCTCGAGAAAAGCAGTTACAGACTTTTGAACTCTTTCACCGGCCTTTCTTGATGTTAGCTGAATTACGAAATCGTCTGCAAACCTGGCAAAGCGGTGACCTCTCCGCTCGAGTTCTTTGTCCAGGTCATCCAAAAGGATGTTTGCCAGCAAAGGAGAAACAGGTCCTCCCTGGATGGCACCAATGTTTCTCTTCTCAGCAACTCCGTTAAGCAGAAAACCACGCTGAAGGTATTTTCTGAGGAGTTTCAATACTTTCCGGTCAGAGACTTTCCTGGCAACTCTCGCCATAAGAAGATCATGGTCTATTCTGTCGAAGAAGCTTGCCAAGTCCATAGTAACTGTCCATCTGCGGCCTTCCTTGACATTGCGCAACATTGCTTTCACAGCGGTGTGCTGTGGTACTCCCTTCCTGTATCCATAACTGGACTGGGAGAAATCCTTATCGAAGATCGGTTCCAGCACGTTCAACAGAAGAGTCATGATGAAGCGGTCCTGAACAGTTGGAACTCCAAGACACCTTACTCCTCCGTCCGGTTTGGGTATCTTGGATTGCCTTACGGGAAGAGGCCTGTATTTTCCATCAATGATTTCCTGCCGTATCAAAGCCCAGTCATTCTTGAGAAAACTTGTGAGTTCGCTTTGACTTTTACCATCTACGCCTGGTGCCTTACTTAAGTTACCACGCTGAAGCATGTGCTTTCGCACTTCTTCTACATTGTCGTCGCTTACCACCCTGTAAATGAGCCGGTCTTCAGCATGGCTGGCATCCATCTTCTTCACCCCGCTTTCAAAGCGATGCCTGACAATATCTCATCTTTATCCTTCCCCACAACCTTATCCTCGATTCACCTGAACAGTCACAACCGGAAATGGCTTTCAGAGGTTGGCCAAATGCCTTCGATCAGGCCTTTCAAGGGCAAGAAAACCTCTGGTAAAAGCAATGCCTTCTGGAGACATATCCAGGCTCTCCGGAAGCAAAAGCCAAAATTTGACATCAAGGTGATACATTCTAAGCAGAGGCAAAAAACATTTGCCCTTAGAAAGGTGAGAAATATGGAACCACTGCCAGGACCTGTTGAATGTTTGAGCCCAGCAGGAGGGCAATCGTTCAATAGGTTTGAGCAGTCAGAAAGGGGGCAGTTATACCCGAAAGAAACGCTCCTCACAGCCGCTACGGAATGCAGTTACTCTGATCGAGTTTCCCTTACCTCGTTCCCGTCTAAAGCATATCATGCAGATGACTCTGAGCTGAAATTCACTCCGAAGGTATCGGAGTGCAAGTTCGAAAAGGAACGACGGAATGGAACACACGATCTGCGGGAAGCAGGAAAATGGACAGACAGTGATTGTACCGGAAAGAAAGAAGTTGCACTTCAAGACAAGCTTGGGAAAACAGAGACATGGGACTCTAATCGCGTAAGCGGGGTAGACAAGGCCAGTGAAGACCCCCGTCTTTCTTCAAAACGGTGTTGCGACTCCAGAAGAGACAGGTTGAGCTTACAAGGAAGGTTTCCTTCCACAAGAAGGATGAACCCCAGTGAGCCTATCTTAATACCTGTTCACCACACCGTACATCCATCAAAGACGAAGATCGTTACAAAAGAAGATCTCCGCTCGCAAAACAGAGACGAACCTCATAGCAAGACAACCAGAAGTCCCCTGGAGAACAGCCCCAACCTCTTCAAGATGCAGGTTGCCTCTCAATCTACAGAGAATAATGTTACAACTCTTCTCAAAGGAAAAGAACGTCCTCTCTATAATGAAGGAATCCCTTTCCTCCTCGCTACAAGTCATCAAAGGTTTTCCTCAAAGAGAACCCTCCAAAGAAGGTCACCACCCTCTCTCTCACAGCATAAGACAACAGGAGAGTTACCCCCACCAACCACGGACATACTTTTTCTTCTTCCAGAACTCGTTCTCTACACGCTGCACGCAACAAACAACCACCCTAACTACAGACGGAAAACAAACTCTCCCAAAGCAAACAGTCTTCCACGAAGCAAATCTTTCCATACACTCAAAAAGTCCAAATCCAAAAGCATCAAGCGACTCCTTTGCTCAGGTAAGCATCTACGGAAATTCTTCCCCGATAACCACCACATCTCCGGAAAACCCTACATCAAATCATCCACCTGACAAAACGGTCGTCCTCAACAACAATTTGGAACCACTCCCGAAAGGCGAAAAATCGCGAGTAGAAAAAGCAGGTATACACTGTCGGGCTCCTCCATCGGGAAGGTCAAGAAAGCTCCAAAAGCAGATATCAGAATCCATTCAGCCGCATGAATAGGCATTCTTCGAAAAAGGCTGAACCTCTTGCCGAAGATTTCTTCTAAGTGAAGAAGGATACCTCGTCTTTTCTTAGGTACGCTGAGCATGCTACCTCCGCCCCTTGTGGATAAATCCCCGTGGCTATATCATCATTCATTGGTGATATTGTAAGCATAAGTGGAGGAAAAAAATGGCCAAGAGTATTGACGAGTTTGAGGTAGGTTGCCCAAATTGTGTTGAGTGTTTCATCCTCCCATTTCGTTGACAAGTCGGATATACTGCGGTTACAAAGATCAAACTAGGAGAATCGGAATGTATTCAGGCAGATTAGAAGGACTGTGGACCGGCTGTTTGTCAAGATTCAAAACCCGTTTTCAACTGACTGGATGAAGTGAGGGATCAGGGTCAGCATCTATGGTCATCATTGAAATCCGAGAATTAAGAAGGTCTTGTCTCTTCATGCTCGTTCGTGTATAAAAGAAAAATGAACCACCAAATCAGAGACACAGTTAAGGTTCTTGTAAACCACTTGGCATCTATGCCATGGCTTGCTCAGGCTGAGGCTGAAGAACTAAAGGCATCCGTATCTCACTGGCTTCAGAACCCCCATTCCTCGCCTCCCTTGTTTACCAATGCAATGCAGATTGAGGCTGGTTCTCTTTTACTGGAGCTGCATCTTTCTGCAAAGGTTCCTGGGCCTAAATGGCCAGGTTCGGATGAGCAAATGAGTTTCAACTTCCTTTTTTCTGATTGTCCTTATCCTCCACCTGATTCATGGGATTTCTCCTTCATTGATCTGTTTGCTGGTATCGGAGGGTTCAGACTTGCCTTTCAAGGCTCAGGGGGAAAATGTGTTTTCACCAGTGAGTGGGACAAGTACGCGAAGAAAACCTATGAAGCCAACTTTGGCGAAGTTCCCTATGGAGATATCAGAAGAATTGTCAAATCAGAGATCCCGGACCATGATGTACTATGTGCCGGATTCCCATGTCAGCCGTTTTCTCTTGCCGGTGTATCGAAGAAGAACTCCCTCGGTAGAAAACACGGTTTCGAGGATGAAACCCAGGGAACGCTGTTCTTCGATATCAAGGAGATTATCAGGGTTAAGCGACCTAAGGCTTTCATGCTAGAGAATGTTAAGAATCTCTGCTCTCATGACAAGGGCAGGACGTTTGAGATCATTCTTCAGTCTCTGGAAAAGCACCTCGGATATGTGGTTGCCTGGAAAATCGTCGATGGTGCCAGATGGGTTCCACAGCACAGAGAGCGGATCTTCATAGTCGGTTACGATCCGAGTCAGGTCATGATAGAGAAAAATGAAATCACTATTCCAGAGGGGCCGGGAGAGGACTATCCATACCCGGAACTCGCATCAATCATTGGATCGAAGGTTTCCGGTCATACACTCGGGCCGGGAACATGGGCAACACTGGAACGTCATAAGGCTTATCATTCTTCCAAGGGAAACGGTTTCGGGTATGGGCTTCATAGATTGCCCCTTAAGAAGGGCGAAGTCACTCGAACCATTTCTGCCAGATACCACAAAGACGGAGCAGAGATTCTCATCGAACAGAAGAAAGATCGACCCAGGCGTCTGACAGTATCAGAAGCAATGCAGCTACAGGGATATGATCCTTCCAGGTTTGTTTTCCCGGTATCGAATACACAGGCGTACCGGCAGATCGGAAACAGTGTTGTGGTGCCCGCTGTATCTGCTTGTGCAACTGAAATCTCACGTATTCTGAAAGAGAAAGCGAGATGAAGCGCGGTTATCTTAAAGATCACTTTCCTGTATTCGGATACAAGAAGCTTGCTGAAGTTGAGGTAAACCCAGAGAAATCAAATGAGCATGAGTTCAACGGCGTTGCTGCATTCAAGGAAATGTTCGGGCCGGAACGAAGAACATTCAGGGCTCACATTGTGTATCTGACCGATAAAGAGGATGATATTATCTGGGATGATATCTGTGTTACCTGGTACAACTCCAGGGAAAACCATCCGACCAGAAACGAGTACAGGCTTTACTACCAGTCGACTGGCTGCATTGACTCTGCTGAAGCCGGCGATCTTATGATCATTGCACTGAATGCCTCAAATCAGCTGAATATTTTCATTGCCAGAGAAGGTGATACCATAGAAAATCAGCTGGCCTGGTTGTTCGATATTGATCTTGGCCGAGATATGTTCAGCCGGTTCAGAATCGGCGAATTCTCCGAGTCGGATGAAGACAGCTTCTTTACAGATTTGATCCTTGAGCGAATCGGAATTGAGACAATCACGTATGAACCTACCCTCCTGGAGACACTCATTGAAAGGTTCGGTAGCAGGTTTCCGACCACAGCAATATTCTCTCAGTTCGCTAGAGAGATATGTGAACCTGTTGATGCAGGTTCGTCCCCGGATCTTGCTGTTTCCAGATGGCTCTATACTGAGGAAAAAGCGTTCAAGGTGTTTGAAAGCCACATTGTAGGGAAACGGCTTGAGAAGAGATTTCATGATGTTGACGACTTCATCCGGTTTTCCCTGAGCGTTCACAACAGAAGAAAAGCCAGGGCCGGATTTGCTTTGGAAAACCATCTCCGTCATCTGTTTTCATTGATGGGTATACGCTATTCCTACAACAGGGTTACAGAGAACAGAGTGAAGCCGGATTTTGTGTTTCCCGGAATTGAGCATTATCATGACCCCGGTTTTGCGGTTGAGCTGCTTACAATGCTTGGAGTAAAAACAACGTGTAAAGACAGGTGGCGACAGGTCCTTTCAGAGGCAGCAAGAATTCCGGTTAAACATCTGCTGACAATGGAGCCGGCGATCAGCACCGGTCAGACTGACGAGATGAAGGAGAATCTTCTCACGCTTGTTATTCCTGAGGAAATCAGGTCATCCTACACCCCGTTGCAACAGGAATGGCTTATCAACATCCGGGAGTTCACCGATTCAGTTAAGTACAAACAGAGTCATCTCTGATGGACAAAATCTCTGCAGATAAGCGAAGCTGGAACATGAGCCGTATCAGTTCCAGGAATACGAAACCCGAGAAGGCAGTTCGGTCTCTTCTTCACAGAATGGGATACAGGTTTCGTCTGCACAGAAAAGACCTTCCCGGCAAGCCTGACATAGTACTTCCCAAATACAGAACAGTTGTTTTCGTTCATGGCTGTTTTTGGCACAGACATGAAAACTGCAAATACACAACCACACCGAAATCCAATCGGGATTTCTGGCTTGAAAAATTCAAGAAGAACATTGAGCGGGACATAGCAAAGACAAGTCTTCTTGAAGCAGCGGGATGGAAGGTTACTGTTGTCTGGCAGTGCGAGCTATCCGACCTAGATACGTTAGAACAGAAGCTTGAAACAAGCATAACTGGCAATTCCTGAGCTCTATGGAAATTGCTTTTCGAAATCTGTATATGCAAGTGAAGCAAGATCAATCTTGTAGGTTAGCTGAACTATTCCACTAGGGAATTTATGGTCTATAAATGAACATTTTGTAATTCTTGGAAAGCTGTCATTGACCGAATATTCTCTTACTGCATCATGTAGTATATAGAGAGTTTGCCGTGCAACACTGCCTTCCTCATAGCCCATTTCACTAAGTCCTGTTTCTAGCTCATTTCTGTCAATCCCCTTTTCAATGAGGGAACGCGCAAGGGAATTTATTGAGTATCCTTTTCCTGAGGTTTCCTCGAACCTGCAAAAGAGCAAAGAGAGCATTCTATCAGATGTTTGCTCGAGCTGATGCTGGCCGGACACAGTAACAGTGTGCCCGTATCTTGAGAGGGTTGACTTAACTTCATAGTCGATAGAGTCTGTTTCAAAGTCATGTGAACCATATGCTGGTCCGTTCCATTTCGGTGTAACACCTTTTTCTACTAGAACTCTGTATACAAGGAGTTCTCCGACTGCGCTATGAGGTTGACTGCTTTTGACAGAGTTTCCGAGTAGTTTCTTCCACTTTTTCCACCAGACATCGGGTGACCTTTCAAGTATTAACCTGTTTGACCTCTTTTCACCTTGTTCAGCAAACTGTGCACACAATGTAGAAAACTCATTCCGCAAAGATTCCTCTGAATTCTCAAGAACCAAAAGACGAATTTCCCGATTGTTGATACTCTCTGTTCGGGTGTACATTCTCGCTGTAACAAACCGCTCTGAAAAAACCATTTCTGGATTAACCTCTATCCCGACACCATATGAGTGACCAAGACGAAACAGCCATGCTCCGTCTTCATCCCCGAGTTGTATCTCCTTGTAATGGCCATCAGGCAAGTTCGCAAAAGCAAGTCTTACCACTTCTAACAAATCAGTCATTCTCCCCCTCCCTGATTACTTTTAAAATATGCAGTGCCAGAGCTTCGGCAAGAAGGGGCGGAACGGCATTACCTATTTGCCTGAAAGCATCACCCATCGAACAAGAGAAAAGATAGCAGTCTGGGATTGATTGAAGTCTTGCTGCTTCACGTATTGTTATACCTCTGGGTTCCCATGGATGTATGTGGCTGTATGTGTCTACCGATAGATGTGCAACTAAAGTATGAGATGGCAATTCTGGCTGTAGCCTTCTCCATTTGCTGGTAAACTTGTTTCTCGAATAGGGAGGAACTGTGTCCTTCTTCAACTGACAAAATCTTTTCGGGTGGTCAAATCTGTTTATCCCGCTGTCCTGCAAAGCCTTTTCAAAGATCCCATCGGCTATTTCAGATGCTTTCAGATAATCATCTCCGGGTTTCATTTCTGCGAAAATCGGAAAGTCTCTATGGTTATTCCTGAATGAATTACCGGTTACCATTCTTCTCTCCTTGCCTGTCCAGTTTCTCATGTGTTTTTGATAGCCATTGGTAATATCAGTTCTATATGGCAGAAGAACGTTCGGCTTCAGATATCTGTATTCTCGTCTTGAATTAGGGAAAAGACTCGGCAAATCCGAAAGAGCTTCGCAAACACTGATCCATGGTTGTGTATTCACTTCCGGCTCTGGAGGTTTTACAAAGTGAGGATTACGGGAAAGGCGTTTGCTTCTTGAGCCAGATCTGAAATCCCTGTCTGCCGGGTTGAAATGTGTCGGGCTCGGGAAGGTAATTCTTTCAGTAATGCTTTCTCTGAAAGCCAATAAGAATAAACGCTCGCGCATCTGAGGAACACCATAGTCGGCAGCATTCAGAATCGACCAGCCTGCAGTATATCCGTTCTCTTCCAGTTGAAAAGCAACTTTCTCGGCGATGTTCAAACCACCATAATCAAGAGCTTCTGTAACATTTTCCATGAGGATTGCCAAAGGGTTGATTTCAAGTGCAATTCTTACAAAATCTTCATACAGGGCGCCTCTTGGATCTCTTAAATGCTCACGCCTTTTTCCTAGAGAGCGCAGTTTTCCTCTTCCCGCCTTTGAGTAGGCCTGGCATGGTGGACCTCCAACAACAATGCAGTTTTCTCTTCCTGAGAATACTAAACCCTCAGCAGATACTTCTGAAAGATCAGCACAAGAGAGAGTCTGTATATCCTCTTCTTGTATATTCTGAAGATTGAAAAGAGAATTCTGGACAGCCGCGCGGTCATTATCGATACCTCCCCAAAAAGGGAAACCGGCTTTACAAAAGCCGAGGGAGAAACCGCCACAACCGCAGAATAGGTCAATGACGCCCGGCAGATCAGTTACATCGTTTCTTCTTGGTGTCTTCAAGTCTATTGTAGAGCCTTTCAACATAGCCTGAAACACTACCATTGCATAACTCAGGTTCAACTGAGAGAATGGCTGCGGTGTTCAGTTTCATAAACGATCGGAACTGGTTCTGATCCTTGCTTGCAGATTGCCTGATTATTTCCCGGTAAAGCTTTTCGCGATAGCCATACCTACCAACTCGCTCTACAAGTTGCACAATTGTATCTGTGCTGAATCCCTGCAGTGTTTGCCTGGTCTGTTCTTCACATCCCTGCCACGAAAGGTGAATGTACCACCAGATTGTTTTCAACCAGATTCGTCTTCCGTTTTTCCAGAACCTTTCTGCTGTGGGATTGCTCTCCCAGCGTTTATGGACAATGTCCGGAAGTACAATAAGTGAAAAGTACCGCCATACCCCGTCTTCAGAAGCATTCCTTAAACCGAATTCATCAGGAGGAAGCATTCTGTACAGAATAAGTCCCGCTTCCAAGTCAATCTGGTACTTGTCAGCAGAGAAGTCTATCATAGACAATTTGTTATACAGATGATCTCTTGTATATCTTAGCCGCGTCTCACTCTCCTGAGATGGATAAGAAAAATCCCCTGTTGATTTCATTTCTTCGAAAAAGGTTTCAGCATCCTTGTGCGATAATATCTCTATGCTTAAAGTTGATCCGTTCATGCTTTTCTGCAATCTGAATGAATTTTCTCGGAAACAACTTTTCTCACTGAGGCGAAGAGATCCTCGTGGCTTTCTGTGTTAATATTAAAAACGCGTAACCAGTATCCTGCTGTGGAAGCAATACTATCCGGATAGAAATCTCCCTCCTCTGTACCTGTACAAAGTTTGTTGAACAGCTCAGGATGTTCATCCTTAATCTTAAGAAAGACCAGAGACATCCAAGATGAGATCACTTCGCAGGCCAATGGAGACAGCGGATCTGAATTTGAGTTAACCTGCCCCTTAAACTCAGTGTAATCCGGGTGATTCCGGTTCAGTTCAAGCGAGAGATATTCACTTGAAAATGGGTCATTAGCAGGATCTTCAGACATGAAGACCATCCTCCAGAGAGAATCCGTTCTCCGACCGCCAGTTTCAGTTATAGGAAACAGCTCTCTGTCAATGTCCCAAGTAATTTCACAACTATCACACAATCGCCCAAGAATCAGACCATCTCTGTTCGCAAGGTGTTCCTCTCCTGGGAGAACATCAGCAGCATCCAGAGCATGAATTACGTAAAGATTGAGATCAAGCATCAAAGCCCCTCTGATTTGCGCTTTCCGAAATGTAAGCTCAAAATCAGCATGAACTTCCCCTGAATGCCTATTGAATGAAGTTATCTTACTGATGCCCCTTTGTGCCGATTGTCGTGATTTCCATTCAATACCTATTCCGGCAATTGCTTCCGAGCAAAGGTATCTACCGAACAAGTAACCGGGATTGGAAATCAGTACTCCTGCATTTATGGTTAAATCATGATAATTCGGATCCCATGCACCTTCAACTCCCAATGAAATTGCATCCCATCCCACAGAGTCAGCTTTCGGGACTATACCAGAGCTGCTGGAAGAAAAACTAAAAGGTAAATGCTGCAATCCGATAAGTCCTCCCTCTGATAGGCTGAAAATCGGGAATGGTGACAGTTTCATTAATAACCACCAATCAATTTGATAACTTCACTTCAGGCTTGAAGTCTGATGTAAGGTCCTGCTTTTTCACTGATAGAGTACCATGAAGTATCCATCGGTTAATCGGCTCATCAGTCCGTTTTGATATCTGTATATGATTCCCGGTGTTACTAATAGAGAAATGTCTGTTTTTATGCTCGCAATCCATATCAACGGAAAGATATGATTCCGGATTGCTGCCTTGTTTGCGATTATCAATTCCTTCTAGCGTGAAATTATCAAAAACATAGGGGAAGATCCCCAAATGGTCTTCATTCGTCCAATCCTCAAAGGAGATTGAGCCTGATTCCGTGCTTATCTCAAGAGAGATTCTCTGTTCATTCAACTCAGCTTTTCCCCAGTGGAGTATCCATTCGATTATCATGCCGTTTCCTGCATGAACAAGACTGTCAAGAGCAAGGCTTAATTTCGGCATTGGACCGCGCATTCTCGTATATGATTCCGTTTTACTTCCGGTTACCGATTTCATACCAGGAAGAAAAGCATTCGAGAGACGACGAGCCAGTGAAAGATCAAGGGGAGCTCTGTTTTCCTCTTGAGGAGATACTATCTGCCTGATTTTTCTGGCAACACCTTTGCGTATCCTAGCGACTATTCCCTTTTCTCCAAGAGTATCGGGATCGTGCCATGTCAGGTGAGATGCTTTTTCTGTTGCCCGAAGGTATTCTTCCAGAGTGGTTTTGCCTGTAACTTCAACAAAAGATTCATTCAAGTAAGCATCCGGATTTGATATAAACAGAGAAAGAAAATATCGTTCTCCGGTGTCAGGCAAATGGTTCATCCAATTTATCTCATTCCATGACAAAACCATACCGGGGGTTCTCACAAATGCAAAAAGTGGACGAAAAGGTGGTTCATTTTTTTCCCGCAAAATAATTTCAAATGGCGAAGGCTCATTGTCAGGATAAATCATTCCCAGTTCAGCTTCGCTTAGAAATTTTGAGATTAAGTATCCTGCTGTTGTGTCATTCTTGAAGGTCTTTCTTATTGTGATTTTGTCTTTGTAGAAGGATTCATTTTCTTTCCCTTGTGAGTCATAGAGTGATCTAACCCATCTGAAGACAGGGTACATGTTTGATTCATCAATGGATTCATTGTTCACTTTAATGCGCAGTTCACTTCCATGAGGATACTCGCTGTTGTTAATGCGTACGGAATACCATCGCTGGGCAGAAATTCTGATGTAATCAGATATTTGATTTGCTTCAATCAGTTCGCTTTCGCTAAATTCTTCTTTAGGTAGGATTTCATCAGTCTTCAGGCAGGGGATGATTACAGCGGTACCTGTTTCATCATGGCCGAAATGCTTTGTCCCAAGCATAGAAAGAACAGTATCAACGTGTTCTTCCGAAACGGGCAGTATCCATTTGGAATCACTCTTTTCAACAATGTTTCCTCCCCACCACGCAATACCCATTGATGCCTCAGCCAGACGTCGCTTACTAGAGCCTTCACTCTCGACAAAACAGGCAATAAGCCTGCTCATATATTTCTCAGCGCCAAGTTTTATACGTGAGTAGAAGACTACAAGACCAATTCCCACTCTGAAGTAAACCGTTTTGCCAAGACCCCAGGAGCCTCCTGCGCCTGCTTTTTCCTGTGGATCTCCCAGTTCAAAAACAAGTTTAGAGTAGTTTCCATCAAGTTCCCCGGTCTCTGCTGGATCCGGGCCGGTCAATCCCGTCGTTCCAGTATCTCTTATCTCAATCATAGGACGCTCACTACACTCTATTTCAGACAGTTGTAACTGAGGGAATAAATGCATCAAGTTTGCTGGTGAAGATTTTGCTACTGTGTACGTTACTTCAACAGCCGAATCAGGATCATATGATGCATCAAGACTATTTTGAACTGATTCTCTTACCAGCATATCAAGAGGGATCATTTCGTCATTCTGAATTGAGCGAAGGAATGATGAACCTCTGCTGCTCATGGGGCGAGGCTCAAGAGAAAGTAAGTTCAATCTGAAACGATTCATTGATTTATTCCAGGGGATTATCTTCGGGACTATCATGGCTTATGTAGGGGATCCTCATCTGAAGACCTGTTGCATAGTTAACATTTCCTTTTTCATTTCGGACAAGTGGAATCCAAAGACTGATCCCGATTACATCATGTTCTGTATCAAGAGGGCCTCTGACATTAGCTTCGTCGTCTTTCGGTTTACTGTCTTTTGAAATCCTGTAGATCAGAAGCTGAGGTGTTCTGGCCAATCCTCCATCCTTTCTGTGTTGGATGATCTGATCAATTCTAGAAATGCCTGCGACTCTTCTGCAATTCAGGTCAGCAAGAAGATCAGATGGGTTCCTTAGGGCTCCTATTGAAACTGACTCATCTCCGGACTCTTTCAGCTTTCTCGATCGAGTGACTTTCCCGATAGAAAAGTCCCCGATCTGCCAGGCATTCGCGGCATCCTGGCTTTTACGAACGCCAGCTGCAACAACATTCCAATCAGTGTATTTAGTTACATCTGCTGTATGCTGATACCAGTTAACAAAAGTATCAATGTCGGAAAACAGTCTTGATCTCGGATGGAAATCCATTTCTTTAAGGAATTCAGAAACACTCCCGAAGAGGACATCTTTCCATACCAGCCCCATACCTGATGGTGATTCAGCAGGAGCATTGAGTTCCTGTAGAAAAGCATCTGTGACTTCCAGGTTATGTAGAAGGATGTCGGGATCGCAAAAGAAAATGGTTGTTTGAGGGCTTGCGCCGGAGAAATCCAGATCAACCGGTTCTGCCCTTTGCATTCGGTTTCTTGCAGTGGGACGAAGCCAGGAAAAAGAAGGTGAGTTTTTTACACGCGGGGCTATCTCCGAAGGATCAACAAATGGAGGTTCCATATAGACTCTGAGTTCTTCTCTAAGTTCCTGCTCTGCCAATGTCATATACTTGAATTTTAACAGCGTATCCTTAGTCATCCATATTCTCGGGAGGAGTTCGTATCCACTTCTGAAACCGAACCATCTGCCCATCTGCATAAGCGTATCCATCTGTGATGAAGACCGAAGGAAGTATGTAGATGTCAAACCTTGAAGAGTCAGTCCTCTCGAAAGAGTATTACCTCCTATGACAATGAATGCTGGTGAGAAATCCGGACTAGAGTTTGAGCCAGATGGGTAAAGCAGTCTGACATGCTGGTTTGATCCTTCTATAACCTCCTCTTCAGTTGAATTGTCAATACAAAGGTGAATACCTCTATGATAGCTCATTGTCTGGTCTTCATTCATCGGGATATGTGTAATCTCTTCAAGAAGGTCATTTATGTGTGAAAAAATATCTGAGAAATCTGGATAGTCTTGGATTTCATTCGAACAAGGGTACTCGGGAAACTGTGAAGCGAATTTGCCTTTGTCAAATTCTTTAGTTTCCTTGAGCCAGACTTCATTGCAGTGTTTGAATACACTATCTGTGCATCTTAACCATTCGAATATAGCTGAAGCAACATTTCTGTGATGCTCTGTTCTGCAGCTTGTATGAATCAGCATCGTTCTAGGATCTGGATCACGCAATTGCCTGGTTACAGCAGATGTACAGAGAAACCAAGAAACGGCGTCTTTCATGGAAGCAGGAACTGAAGAAGCAGCATCAGTATGTACGCTTCTTATCGAGGGAAGCTCAGTAGTTTCTATCCTTCTGATTATTTCAAGGCCATCCAGTGTTCTTTCATCCTGCATTCTTCCCTCCAGGCCGAAGATCTGTTTAGGACCGAAGTGCTTTTTGGGTTGGGGAAGTGTCAGGATAAAATCCTTCGGATAAAGTGATTCCGGATAAGCTTCGTTTAGAAAATTTGCATATGGTGTAGCTGTGAAGGCTAAATAATTAACAGCAGAAGCTTGGACATTTGTCAGATTTACAATCAGGCTATTGATTCTTGTTCTTTCATCATCAACGCATGCAGTGTTTATTCCTGCCTGATCAGCTTCATCATCTATTATTACAAGCTTCATGTTACTTCTGTTGTCAGGCCCCCTACTCAACCAACTCAATAGGTTATCAAGTCTCCTTGAGTTTTTCAGAAGCACTGTCATATACCTTTGGCGGTTTCCACTTCTGAGGTGGAGGTCGGACAACCTTGAACCTACGGGAGATTCGACTCTCAGATTTTCCAGACTCTGCCAGGCTACATTGCCGCTCGTGTTAAGATCATTGAATAATCTTTCCTGTGTCTGTCTTCTGAGGTTTTCAATCGTGCCCGAAAGAACTATGAAGAAATTGTAACCGTTGTCTGCCCCTATTGCCATCATTCCTGCCATGTTGGCTGTTTTTCCGGATTGCACGTAACCTACAATCATACCCTTTTTTGAAGGTTGCTGAACTGTATTTCTGCTCATTCTGCGAAGTGCTGACGAAGAACTGGAGGCAATATTCTGAATGGATTCTTCATCAAAACCATTAGCCAGTAATACTTGCCTATAGGTCATCCAGCATGATCTTGGATTACTGGATACTTGGATATCGCTATCGACCTCTGCTCCCAGCACGGCATCTTCAGAGGATGCCCTACGGTTTCTGTCAGTCTCTACACTTTCATCGTAAGCTCTCTTTTTAGCATACACAATTCGCTTCCATTGATCCGTTGTTATGGATTCTGTGGAGTTAGTTTTAGCAATAATGTCAAGAGCGTCCTGTAGGGGTCTGTCATTCTGTACACCGCAGTAATCAGCTATTTGATTCCATTCAATACCCCTTCGTCTCATATTGTCAATCAAGCATCTCCAGCTGTCATAGCGTGGGTCTATAGTAATCTCACACATATCCAGTGCCTCCAAAAATAACTGCCATATCTATTCAGATAACGCATTACGATTGATCGAAAGGCCATGAAGCCGAATGCTGAAAACTCAAAGCAACAAAGTAAGCTAATGCTTTAGCTTGAACACAACAAGTTAACACAACTGAGTTGAAGTCCGATAGAATGCTGCCTCCACTCCACCACGAAGGCAGAATTCTCCTGCTCGGGGAGTCATAGTCCAGCAAACATTTCTGGGATTATATCTTACAAGGGAATCGCCCGCAAAAGGTTCACCTCGTATGCCAGTTTCAATGGTCGTAACGCTGTTGGTCTGAGTTATTCCCAAACCCAAGTGCATTAAACCCGTTTGATCACAGGTTGATCTCCAACGAAGGAAATACCCCCTGCATCAACACACAGCGGTTTAGGTGACCGATATCTGCTGAATCGCTAGTCCTCCTCACCGCTTAGGCAACCCGTCCTCATCTGCCGTCTCAGTTGTCTTTCCGTAACGACCTGAGTCTTCCAGCGGTCTCCAAGGCTTCTATCTCTCTCTTCTTTTCCTCGGGAAGCTTGAGGAGGTGGAGAATCTGGCTTACCCTGGAAAGAGAGCATCCGAGCTTCTTCGCCATCTGTCCCTGGGTGAGTCCCTTCAGTTGGATCTCCAGTGCTATTTCCCTGGCTCGGATGAGTGGGTTCCGGTACGTTTTTCTGGATTTACGCCGTTTTATTGTTGTATCGAACCCCGTGGAGTACCATAATAAGGGGCTTTGGCGAACCTTGTTGGCGTACCAGCAGAATATTACAGGCTAAGAAGCGTAACGCGCTGTACGTCACCTGTTGGGTCTATGATATTGTAGATACCTGCAGACAGTTTCTCGCCGGAGAACCCAGTTCCGCTCCAGGTGCCGACTCCATCTGAAACAGAAATAGAAGAGACCTCTCTTCCAGAGATGTCGTACACGCGCAGTGTCTGTGATTCGGAAGTGGTATACACCGTGACGGAGCCCGTCACCGGGTTGCATGAAAAGCTGAATCCTTCTCCGGGAACAGCAGCAGTCTCTTGCTGCTCAGTGCCGACATATTCGTAGTCGAACCAGCCGAAGGTGGGGAAGTAATCAATCTCTGGTTCAGTCTCAACCTGTGAGTATATCAAGTACAGATTCCCGGCTTCATCCATAGTACCATTTATGTGATAAAGATCCTCGGGCTCCTCGTAGTCGTAGTTGTAAGCAATATGCCAGTCAACGAGCATGTTCCCGTCTGAATCAAAGATAAGATTGTAGATCCTGTGGATACCTCCGCCCCAGTTGTGGGTCCAGGTCAGGAAATACTCATCCTTGTCTGGTACCTTGTTCAGAGTTCTGAATATGGTATAGCTCATTTCGGGAAGCGATTCAGCTACAAGGAGTGATCCGTTAATAATTATAGATCCGTCTGACTTGTCCAGTTTCCACAGGAAGTATCCAGGGTAGCTATCCTCAACCACCATAAGATTCCCATCAGGATCGAGGATAAGTTCAGGAAACCTGCTACACTCATAGGCTCCCTCCGTGAAATCCGTCAGAGGGACAGCGATATTACCGTCCAGGTCATACTGAAGGTACAGATAGTCATGAACCAGTGAATCCTGAACTACCAGATGAACCCTGTTCCCGTCCACGAGCAGCACTCCACCCTCGTCGGCCCCCTCAACCATCCACTCGTAATCCGTTATGAAACCTGATCCGGGTGCAGGTGTCCACACTGCATAGTGAACCTCCTTGCCAACATTGTAAAGAACATGCAGCCTGCCCAGACTGTCTGGACAGGCTCTGATGTAGGGGTACATAGTCGAGGTGGTGAACAGGTAGGTCGCTGGAGTGATCTCGCTGCCGTCCTCAAGGCTTCTTATGGCGTAGTAGATGGGACTGGACTCCCGCCAGAAAGCGAACAGACTGTCGCCCATCACTGCAGTCCTCAAGTAGACACTTTGCTCATCTCTTGAGATCATTGTTTCAGGGTAGAGAGTGGTTCCATTGATGTCGAACATCTTGTAGGCTATGCGTGATTCATTATTGAAACCCGCCCAGATAAGATGAAACCTTCCCGAATCATCTCGATGGATGAACTGAATTCTCCTTGCGGAATTTGCCGAATCCGTTGCCAGGAAGGGTTCGCTCCAGCCCGGCTGGGTATACGCTCGTCAGGCTCAGCAGCAGAACAGCATTCCCATCACTCAAGCACTCCGGATCTTCGAGGATCATGTTTGAACTGGGTCCATGGAGCATAACCGGCTGAGCTGCTTCCCAGTTCCCAGCAGTGCAGGCAGCCGTCGCTGGTTCCGAAGACAATCTCCACCTTCTCGTCCCTGTCCAGGTCTCCTACCGCGAAACCCCCAGTGGCACTGACTCCTTCGGGTAAAGCGATGGGAAATCCAAGCGTTGCCAGTTTATTCCCAATTGAGTTGTAGGCATGAACAACCCCTGCAGTGCTGAACAGCACATCCGCGTATGTTGTGTTGTTCAGCTTGCCAAGGGAGGTGGGGCTTATCGCGGATGAGAATACGGCTCCTGAGTACTCGCCAGTTGGCCAGCCAGTCAGCATACTGCCCTCGAAGTCCCATGCCATGCATTCCATCTCAGATGGCAGAACGAAGGCATCTGCGCCTGAGCCAGCCGCCCAGTCGGCGAAGACGCCGTACCTCAGCATAGCGGCTTCCTCAGTGCCTTCTCTGCAGTCCAGCTCCGTGAATGACGATGCTTCGATCAGTTCAGCGGGGATATCAGATGCCGGATCATAACTGCCCAGGGGGTAACCGAGCATGGATGTGCCGGAAAGCTGCCCCGCTGCAGGATGCATAGAATTAGTGCCGGTGTTCCACGATTTGGAGAACAGTGTTGTCGATGCGGCCCAGTCGTATACGACCACGGCGTTGAACGGTGTTCCTATATTGTTGCTCATCATGCAGAATATCACCTCATCCTGGGCACTGCCCCCATATCGGCACAGCAGAGCGATGCGGGGGTCCGGTTCTCTGGGAAGGTGAATCTCTTTGAGGTGATCTCAACGAACTCATCGCGGGAACTGTTCCAGTAGTACAGATGCAGGTCAAGACCAGATGCAACGCATAGTTCAAGGCCTGAGTGAGAACTGCTCATATCTCCCATGCAGAAGCAGGTTGCTCCAGTAAGGGACAGATCGGATATCCTTGATCCCTGATTGCTGATGACCCTTACTCCACCGTTGAAGCCGCAAAGGATCTCGTTCGTTCCATCACCGTCAAGGTCTACGGCCAGGGGCTGCCAGCCTGAGAGGCCCTCTTCGCAGTACTCCCACTTCAGCGTGCCGTCGTGTTCATAGGCTGTGAGTGAGGTGCCCGTGAGTGCTGCAACCTCCAGTTCCGAGTCTCCATCGAGGTTGACAAGGATCGGTGTGGTGCTCACTATGCCGCCTGGATGAGAAGGCCAGTACGAATCATGCCAGCCGGTGTCCAGGGGATAGGTGTCATTCAGCCGAACCTGTCGTGTGGCGCTGTTGTTGCCCCGCCATGAATGAAAGCAGGTTTCCTGAAAGTCTGCCGTTACTGATACCGTTACGTCCATGGGGGGAACGAACCAGTTGGAACAGTTCCAGTCGTACTGGACTTCAAGGGAATCCCTGGTGCCGATCGAGGAGCAGCTGAGATCATAGGAAGATGTATTGCTGCCACTGGTGAAGGTTATCCTTGCGATGAAAGCACCGGAGTTCTGCCTGCCGAAATTGCGGATGGTGAAGTTCGCCGGCAGTGTTACCCCTGACGGTGTTTCCACCGGGTACTCCGAGATGCTGAGGTCGTCCCGGTAAACCACAAGATCACATGAGTTGGGGTATCTGACCCTGTCGCTTATGTCCAGGGCGGGATCCCCAAGCAGGTTGAACTGTGCGAGCTCCTTCGGCTCGTGGGAGAAGAAGGCTTCGTACTGAAAACGGGCATCCTGAATGGCTTCACCCAGTCTCCCGTATCCCCTGCCATATATAGCCTGCAGGATACCTTCACCATAGTACTGGTAATAGCTTGTAAGGGAATACCTGGAGCCGCAGAACACGCCTGCCACTGGAACTCCCGTGTTCTTGAGGAGCTTTTCCCCCAGACAGTCCGTGCCGAAATCATACAAAGGAACCTGCGATGACTCGGTCAGTCTGCAGTAATAGGGATGCGACTCCCTGTTCTGGTGTTCGTGGAGCGAGTGGTTGAAGGTTCCAGCAGAACAGCACAACAGGAGAATGAAGGGTGCCGCATAGTACTGATCAGGTGTGGCTAGATAGTTCTCAAGCTGATAGTTGTTGAAAGTGCTGTCCCTGGTTCCTTTGGTCAGGTCATCATCAGGAATGTACCGGGGCCAGTACTCAAGGCCGGCGCTGAGCATATGGTATTCGCCGTGGTTGGAGTAAAAGGCTACTCCGGCACCGGAGGATAGTTCATTGAGAACGCAGTCCCTGTACTCGTGGCTTGCCAGAATGCTTCCGTCCGAGCTGCTGAAGTCGCGTCCGTCTCCGCAGTAGCAGCTCGCAAAGTCAAAGCCCATCCAGTCAGTTAGATCATGGGTCCATTCCCTGTCAGGTTCCCAGCTGACATAGGCCTGCACCGACGTCTCCGAATTGTCATCACTCCCGGTACCGGCCAGACGCAGGAGCCTGCGCCGGTTATCCACCAGTGGTATCTGCTGAATGGGTTCTTCAAGGGCAAGTATGTTCTCCACGATCTCTGAGAGAGTGTCGGTCTGCAGGGATGAACCGTTCCTTACCGATAATCTTCCCACCATCATGGACGGAAAGGCTGATTCGATGTCAGGATCCCCGTTGAAGTATGCATACCACTCATCATTGGCTACCATTGTCGGTGCTGTGTCAATGGCGAACTCGTGGGTAGGCAGATACCACTGCTCTCCTGCATACGTTACGTCCTCGTGATCTCCAACGAGAAGAAGATAGCTTGGCGATTTCTCCGAAGCCCCCGGCCAGTTCTGCCACATATGCTCGGTGAACTCCCGTATCATTTCATCGGTGATCTCCGTCATTCCGGACCCGAAGTCCTCGAGGATGTCATCGGTGAGTACCGCAGCCACATCGAACCCGTTTAGGCCTGCTCTGTGCTCAGCCAGGTCGTCCACCGCATCTCCGAAGTCGTCATAAAGACCTGAAGCGCATATTATGACATAGTCAGGCATCCTTCTGTTCGGGGCCTGGGGTCCGTTCATAGGGTCGACGACACCGAAATAGTCCGGAACCGGTACACTGGTCTGCTCAATTTGCTGATAACCCACCATTGGACTGCCGCGAACCATGCTTTGAAACGGTCCAAGACCAATACTGCTCCAGACAGCCTCTGAGCTGTCGAACGAGACGGACACGCTGAATGATGAGACCGTGCAGAGGATGCTGTCGGAAGCCCGGTACTGCGCCGGATACAACTGCAGCTGGAGGAAGCGCTGATGGCAGATCCGGGTTTCCCCAGAACATCGATCCTGTTTTCAGGCCAGAATGCATCAGACGCATATGCGGTGGAGTCCATGGTGAAGGAATCAACTTCAGCTGCGGTACGGGTGTAGGATACGTACCAGGCCGGCGAAGGATAAACAGGGACTGTCTTTCTGTAATCCATGTCCGATACTGTGAAATCCACTGATGGCGTGACACTGTCGGGAACAGCAACCAGCACGGTAACAACAGGAAGCTCAGGAAAGCCGGTGCTGTCCGTAACGGGAGCATCGGAAAATCTTATGAAATCAAGACCGCCGTGGCTTACACTGTCTATGGAAAGGTGGATCCCTGCGATGAAGGCAACTCTGGAGCTGTCGGCCACCGTTGTTCGAATCAGTGGAGTGTCAGCATAGCAGAAACCGGAGAGAAGAAGAACATTAAGGGCGTGTGCATAGAAACTTGATTTCATTTAAAGCCATCCCTTTCATCCTGTGTAAGATACATGTTTATCAACGAATATGAAAGAGGATATGGGGGGGGGCGTCAAGGGGAGAGATGAGTTGGGGATCAATCTGATAGAGACAGTTGAAGCGAGCGCTGAATAATGTACTATTCGTGGGACCTTCGGAGTTTTCTCAACTCACGCTCTGTCACGACCTGCCTATCCCAGTTGTCTTCAAGAGCAAGAATTCTTGTCTTCTCCTCTTCTGGCAGCTTAAGCAAGCACAGCCACTGGGTCACCCTGTCGGATGTGATGCCATGCCTCTCAGCCAGTTGTTTCCTGGTCAGATTATCGCGGACCAGTTCATCCTGCAACTCCATGGCAACGATCAAAGGGTTACGAAATCGCTTTCGGGGAATTATGATAGGAAGGTCAGGACGCCTGAGTCGAAGGATGTCCGGCGTTTCTTCAATGGTTCGACCGTAGTGACACTCGGCGTACCACACTGAATCTTTGATTGATCTTCTTCAGCGTTCCATCTCACGGATCACCCTGAAGCCCGTGCTGATGCTGACCTGTTCCTCGTTCAGCTTGCTTCTGGTAGCGCTTCTCAGGAACTGGGCGTTGTTGCCCCAGCTTCCCCCTCGCTGAACCCTGTAGCCCTGGCTTCCGCCTGTGACCCAAGCGCTGCCGTCGGTGGGAGCGCCTTCGTAGTTCTCGTGGTAAACGTCCTGGCACCACTCGTAGACATTCCCCGACATGTCGTACAGACCCCAACCGTTGGCCTCGAGGGTATTGGTCCAGTGCGGGTGGCCGTTGGAGTTGGCGCTGAACCAGCCGTACAGAGATACCGTAGCAGTGCTGTTGTCGTTGCCCCAGTAGAACCATGTGTCGGTTCCAGCCCTGCAGGCGTACTCCCACTCAGCTTCGCTGGGGAGCCTGTAGTCGTACACCGGATCCATGGCGCTCAGCGTCTCTATGAACACCTGGCAGTCGTTCCAGCTTACCGATTCCACGGGGAAGCTATCGGTTCCCCAATTGGAGGGGTTGCTTCCCATCACGTTCTCCCAGGTTACCTGCATCACTTCGTTGCCCAGTATCTCGAAAGAGTTCTCGAAGGTTACCGTATGTGCAGGAGCCTCATTAGGCTGGTGATACCAGTCGCCCTCCTGGGAACCCATCAGGAAGGATCCTGCAGGCACTTCTACGAACTCACCCAGAGAGTAACCGCTGATGGTGAATGCCTCACTAAGGGCGGTATCACCCTCTGCGGTGAACATCCTGAGTCTGTAATTGTCGCTCATTCCCAGCGAGTGGGGCACCTGCACATTGACTGTGATGCTGCCGGTATTAGTCACCCAGTCTCCGAAGTCAACCGTAAGGGAATCGTCCTTCACAAGTTCGAGCTTGACCATGTATTCGCGGACAATGGGTATTTTGTCGTACTCTACCTGCACGCCTGTCTGCCAGAGCATCCACTGGGTGTCCCCGTTCGGTATGAATATCTCGAAGTCGCTTTCAGGAACGTCATTCGGTTCGGATGGGCTGCCCCCGCAGGAGGAGAGAAGAATAAGGAGCGAAGCACAAATGCACGGATATCTGTTAATCATGGTGAACACCCCTATTCAATGAGCACGCAATACCGGGAACAGCTCACAGCTTCCGTCTGAAGCCTTACCAGATAACAGCCTGAAGGCTCGTCTCCTGCACTCCAGATCCAGCTGTGATCCCCTCCGGGGATCGATCCCTCGGAGGATGAATGAACCAGCCTTCCGGTCAGGTCAAATACCTGGAAGTCAACAACGGCAGCTTCATCCAGACTGTAGTTCACCGTAAGCTGTTCAGTGAAGGGCACGGGAGAGAGGGAAGTAATCACAACAGTCGATGGCGGCTCCGTCTCTATGCCGGTTTCCGGCTCGTAGCGGATGAGGGTGCCAGGAGTCTCTCCACCGCAGGCAATGTACCCTCCTGAGGACAGTTGCCGTACAGACTGTATGTCATGGGCCTCCCAGACTATGTCAGCCCACTGAAGCGATCCCTCGCTGTCCAGCTTGGCTATCATTCCAGTCTGTATCCCGTCAGGGGGGTTCCCGGGGTGTTCTCTCCTCCGTAGATGTACCCTCCGTCCATTGTACTGTTGATTGAGTGTCCATAGGGAACGGACCAGTACGGGAGTTCATAATACCACTGGAGTTCACCGAATTCATCGGTGTGAGCAATGTAAGGGAAATGCGAAGTAACGAAAGTGAATCCCTCTTCTGATGTGGAAAGGGTCATGTCTCCGCCACTTGGACCAAGATGAAACCCATCAGGGAAATCACTTGCTTCCCAGAGAATTTCTCCTGAATCCTGGTTCAGGGAAATGATCCGTATTCCACCAGTGGAATAAACATACACAATGAGTTGATCCTGATACTCCAAGATCCTGCGGGCTCTGTTGGCATAGTTCCTTTTAAGCCTCACTGTCCACAGAGAGTCCCCTGAAGCATCCGTAACCATAATGAAAGAGTTTGTATACCCCGGTTGAACTGGAGCCATCTCCCCGCAAACTGCCAGTCTGCCGTCCTGTAATGGCAATACGCAATAAGGAGTTTCCGATGAGTCAGGAAAATCGAAGCACTTCCACCACAATAAGTTCCCAGTAGTACTAATGTTCATCAGGTAGATACCTGTACTGGTCATGAGTGTATCCCTGCCGGCTCCAGCTGCTATGAAAGAACCGTCCGGGAGTTCTTCTACCCAGTAGGCGTATGCATGAGTGAGAAGACCGGGAATACCGGTTTCCCAGACAAGTTCTCCATAGGAATCGTACAGGAACACGATTCTTGCAAAGTCGGAGTAGTACTTTCTTCCAGCGACAATGAACTGATGAGATGATGTCTCATGGGCATCGTAGAACATCGTACCGTACTCTGTTACCCACTGGATCGCAGGAGGACCGTCAGTTTGAGCGAACATTGCTGCTGCCAGAAGAAGTGCAGTGATGGCTTCCATATGCTCTCCTTTACTCTGTCAGCTTTATCCAGCCGATCCTGATGTCCGTTCCAAGATTGGAAGCCCCTGAAAACTCAAGCCACAACCTTTTCACATCCTCACTTGCCCAGCCGGAAGATCCTGAAGTCAGATCGAACGGCCCGATCTCGTCCCAGTCGGGGCCGATGGAGGTTCCAAGTTCCAGGCTGCTTTCCCTGCCGTTCTCATACTGCCAGTGGACCGTTACCGTCAACTCCCTCTCCGGCCTGGCAATCATGGTGAACTGATCGTACAGCCTTGTAGGAATGTACTCTGTACTGTCGCTGCCGAGGTTAAGATCCAGCCTGTTGGTCTGCGTCGGGTTCGATAAGGTGCCCTCGAACATGCCGCTGATCGAATCGGTGAAGGTTGAATTCCAGCCGAAAACGGATATCACATCATTCGTGTGCCAGGCGGGAGCCCCCGGGGCGGTTGCCTCTGTCATGTTCCAGGGGTTGCCCAGAACAGTGCTTGCGTAGTCCCTTGGCCTGATCTCAAAGACCGCCTCTGTGATGTTGTCGTCAGTATCGGGTTCGCCGGAAATGCCTTCTGCTTCAATCCTGAGAATGTGGATCCCGATGTCATCAGAATCCGTCAGCCAGCTGAAGGCTACCTCCACATCATCACATTCATACCCGGTGCCGGGCAATCCGCTGAAGCTTATCGTATCGGAATCAAGCACTTCTTCCTGGGTCAGATCGGAAAGATGTACGATCACATCGGAAACACCCAGCGTTCCCATGTTGTAGAAAGTGGCGTTGACCGAGATGGCAGTTCCTGCCGCAAAACTGAAATCTCTAACATTGAGGGCACCGCCGCCGCTGGCGGTAATGTCCGGTGCGGTGATCCTGATATCCGCCGGGAGGTTCCCGGAGAAAAACTGAACCAGCCTTGCCTGGCCAGCCTCGAGGGTATCACTGAAGAAATGGTAGTCGTAATCCAGATCTGACTGGAGCTCCATCAGGAATCTTCTGCTGTGATCAAGCAGCTTTGCATTATAGGGAACACCAGACGGTATCGTGTCCGGCCAGAGAATGATGTTCACGGCAACCTCTGGATCGTAGCAGTTCCTGTTAACATAGAAGGCATAGCCGTTGTCATTTCCATCGTTGAACAGACGTATATGCGGCTCAACTCTGTCATTGAGAGTGACTGCATCCAGGCATTCAGCGTAATCCTCCCACCAGTGAAGCTGTGTCAGCTCCGGTGCAATTGCCGCCACCTGTGCAAAGGTTTTCCGGAAACTGTTCCATCTTCTGGCGTATGCTGCGAACTTCCACATCAGGTAATCTTCCGTGGCTCTCTCTCCGGTAGTGGTCGGTCTTGATGGAAGGTCCCACAGCGGATCGAAATCTCCACAAACCCTGCATGAGTCAGAGAATGGAGGGAATGAGTCGGGGGGGATCACATCGTAGTCCGACCTCCATCGATCAGTATAGACCCATTCCTCGTAAGGAGCGTCGAAGGGCATGTTGTTATTGTCCAGGTATCCCACCGTGAAGTATGAATCTCCATTCGCTGTTGTTCCCGAGTAGGACCTGAGACAGTACGGGAAAAGGGCAACTGCACCTCGCATCAGAGCAAGGTTACAATTAAGCAGAAACTCCTGCGGGGAAGGGATCCGGTAGGAGTAGGTCGGATAATCAAGATGTGTTGAATCCCCACTCCACATAATGTCTCCGCCACGGGTTCCAATCATCTGGGGGTAGTAGTAAACGGGGATCTCCCTTTTCTGCTCTATGGCAACATCCCTGAGGGTAATGAAGGTTGAGTCCATTCCTTCCGGGTGGGGAAATGATTCTATCTGTTTCCGTAGAGGTTGTTGATAGCCAGTTCGGCAAGCTGAACGCTGAACTCGATGTTGTCTTTGTCCGGGTATTCCTCGGGACTCCATTTGATTCGAATGCAGACATCGCCCCTGAGAACCAGCATTCCCACGGTTATGTCATCGATGCCACCGCCCATGAGACCAACAATGGCCCTGTCCCAGAGCTCTCCCTCAACCTCTTCGCTCTCGTTGACGTAACCACTTACCCTGTCGAAGTTGCTCTGGCCGTCGAAGGTGTAAACCAGGAAGTTGATCTTGCTGCGATTCCTGGAGGCTCCCTCAGCCCTTGTTGTGTCGTAGTAGCTGAGCTGCGGTTTGCCGGCGGCTGCATCGCTGAGGGGTTCATGCCATGTGTCGTAGCCCTGGGCGCCGAGGAGCTCCTCGATGTCCTCAACGCTTATTGCATCGATCATTTCCCAGCCGTCTGGAAGGACGATAGTGTCGCTGAGCTCAGCGGTAACAGGTTCATCAGTTGTTACATCTTCATCTGGAACGGGTTCATCGCCACCGCAGCCGGCGAAAACCGCCAGGGCAACGAGCAATGCAAGGAACGGCTTTTCCACTTGTTCTCCTTCTGATGGAAACCAGTTGCTATGGCACACCTGAAACCGGTGGCGACGCGGAATATACGGAAAAAACTAAATGGCAATGATGGCCGGTATTCCCCCTTCAGTGAGGATATCCCACGGGGAAGACATAGAGAGGGGTCTCCTCTTCAGTCAGTCCCAGGAGGTCGGCAAGGGCTGGTTCGTTGAAGGCGCCCACCGCGCAGGTTCCCAGCCCCAGTGCCGTTGCCTGAAGGTAGATATTCTGCCCGGCATGACCGGCTTCCATATGGGTATAACAAATTCCTTTCTCCCCATAATGGTCCGTTGTACGGCTGTAAACAGCCGTTATGACCAGTACCACCGGGGCGTTCGCTATGAAGTTCTGGCCCAGACAGGCCTCCGCCAGATCTTCTATGAGATCCGGACCGGGGAGTTCCGGGGTAAGCCGGTGCTCATCAGGTTCGTAACGGTAAAGCCCCGGGGAAAGGGTTCCAACCCTGCTGGCAAGGCAGTACAGGTTGAGAGGATAAGTGGCTCCCGCCGAGGGAACCGTCCGCAGCCCCCTTGAGTGGGAAACGCCTTGTGCTGCCCAGAGCAGGTTTGAGAGCTGCTCCACGGTGATACTGTCCGTTACGCTGAAGCTCCGGATCGATCGCCTTGAGCCCATTACCTCGTAAAGAGACATGTTAGAGACCGGTTCCGGTTCCGGAAGCTGAAAGCCCATTGAGGGCAGGAACATTGTAATGAGCACAGTGATGAGACTCAACATTTTTACCTCCCTTCCTGAAAAGATACACAAAATGCCGGATAGAAAGAATTGCCCAGGGAAGGTCGTTGACCGGTGATTTATTCCCTTGTATTGTCTCCCGCCGATGTCGATGGATCGGTACATTTAACGGGGAGGAATGGTATGAAAAGGTCATTTGTGCTTCTGCCGGCCCTGGCACTGCTTTTTACCGGGTGTTTGAGTGATCCAGGCCTTGGCCATGGCGACATCGCCCAGGCAGAGATAGTTTCATCCGGCACAACACTGGGCGAAGCAATTGAGGATCCCGAAGCATCGCTTCTGAGTCACGGTATTCCCGTCGACGAGGGCTTCAACTGCGAAGAGTTCAAACTTCAGTCCGGGGGGGAAACCCTGATAGAGGCCGAAGGCGGCAGACGTTTCGACCCTGTCATAGCCGTTCTCGATGATGAAGGGGCCATTGTTGCTGTGAACGATGACTGGGACGGAGATACCGGAAGCAGGATCGTGCTTGAGGAGTTCCCGGAAGGAAGCCGTCTTGTGGTATGGGGAGTCGACGGCGCCACGGGAAGCGTTACCATTACCGTCAGCGAAGCATCATCCGATGACGCCGATGAATGGCTGGCGGCAACCTCACTGTCCCTGGGTGTTATGGGATCGGAGCTGCTGGAGGACAAGGGCAGCGAATCCATGAAGGAACTCATTGAGGATCTGGACTCAGAGGAGATCTACGCAAGCGAATACGAAAACGCCCTTCTCGTGCCCTTCACCGTCGAGGAAGAGGCCCGGTATTCCCTTTCTCTTCAGTCCGAGGATTTTGACGCCTATCTCATACTGATATCCTATGGCAGGCGGGGGCTTGAGTTCCTTGAGGTGAACGACGACCGGGGCGGGTCCACGGATTCAAAAATCATCAGAGTGCTGGAACCCGGTTCCTACGGCGTCATTGTTATGAGCTATTTCGGAGAAGGCGGAGAGTTCACGCTGCTTCTGGAAGAGGTTGAGGCCGGTGACGGCTCCATCATTCCCGTGGAGGCTCCGGGAGAGGCAACAGGATTCCTGTCCGGAGATCAGGAGGCCATGCTGTTCTGGGAGACCATCGACGAGGACTGGCACTACTCCTCCATAAACGGAAGCACTCCTGTGGTTGCCTTCTCATTCAGTATAACACAGGAGGCGGACTACTACATAAGTGCCTCGGCGGATTTCGACGCCACCATGACACTGATCGAACTCAGCGAATACGGCGGCCCTATCTTCGTTGACTACAGCGACGACGACTACGGGACCGACCCAGGGCTTACGATGTCCCTCATGCCCTGCGAAATGGTGGCTCTTATCTCCAGCTACTCCGAAGGCACCACGGGAGAGGTTACCTTCTCCATAGAGCTTCTTGAGGTTTTTGATCCTGAACCCATTGCTCTTCCTCCGGATACACCGGTGAACCTGCACCTCTCCCCCCAGCAGAACCACGGGCTCTTCGACCTGGAGATAATCGGGGCTATGTCTACGGACTGAGCGCCACCAGCGATCATCTGGATCCTGTGATCACCCTTACCTTCCCGGACAACTCACAGCTCTATGACGACGACGGCGGTGACAATTACGATTCCTACCTGGAGTTCGTTCCCCAGGCGGAGCAGCTGGGACAGGCTGTACTCAGGGTCGATTCATACTCCGAGGGAGTAGAGGGCACCATCACGGTTACGCTGACAAGGCTTGAAAGACTAAGCGAGCAGGAGAGTTTTTCCCTGTACGACTGAACCCGTGACCCGGCCCCCGGAGATCGGGGGCCGGTCTACAGATACTGCAGGGGAGCCTTGTCACTTAGTCCCGCGAAGAGCTCGATGTAAGGCTTCACCGGGCTGATGTTTATCTTGGGGAACAGAACGTTCTCCACCTGGAAGAACCCTGCGTTCTCCCTGAGAGTAATGCTTATTCTTATAGGTCTGGCACTTCCTGGAACGATGTGCACCCGTTCCACCGCCGCGGCGGAATACTGATGGATGTCCCCGACCTGCGGCCCTGGGAAGAGCCGCGAGGGGGCCCTGGACCTGCCGTGCTCCATATCGCAGCCGTCTCCCACCAGCACAAGCCCCGCTTCTATGGAGCTGATCCTCCTGGTTGCCATATGGCCGGCAATGCCCTCCAGGGCCGTGGCCAGTACAGCCGTTCTGCTTTTCAGGGACTCAGGAAATACCTCAAGTAGCATTCCTTCGATAATTGGCTTTGCCAGAAGCAGGGAGTACTCCTCATGGGAGTCCCGTCCCATGGCCATTCCGATGTCGTGGAGGAAGGCCCCTAGAAATACCGCGGTCCTGCTGTGGTCGAGGCTGAGACCCGATTCGGATCCCAGACTGGTGGCCACTCCGGCTTCCCCCAGAAGGTCAAGCATTTTCAGGGAGTTCAGGGCGCTTATCCTCATGTGGACAGGCCCGTGGTCGTTCATGCCCAGCCTCTTTATGGACACCGTGTTGGCATAGTCCTGGAGGGTATGGATCCCGTCATGGGTAAATGCCATTTTCGCGGCCCTGAGGGAGCCGGCGGTAAGGATATTCAGGATCTCCTTTTCCAGCTCGGTCTTTCTGGGTACGTGGGACAATTTCCGCTCCTTACTATTCAGGGTCCGGAAAACCTTAGTATCTTTCCCCGGCCGTCGTCGGTGACCAGGATGGAACCGTCGGACAAAAAGAGAACTCCTTCGATGGTTGAACCGGCATCGGCATAAACCGATGTTCCTCCCCGGCTGTCAACGGCAATGATTAGCCCCTCACTCTCCGAGGCCACAATAAGGGTTTCGCCGTCGAGGGAGAATCTGAGTCCCTCTGCTGAACTGATCCCGGCGGCGTATGGGAGCCAGTCCCCGGTTGCGGGGTTCAGCTGGACCACACTGATGAACCTGCTGACCACGGGGGTTTCGATGCAGGCGTAGAGGAGCCTGTCCGGCCCCTCGGTTATCCCTGAGAGCATGAAGCCCAGGGGCAGTGTCAGAAGGGTATCCGGGCCCTGGGGGGTCCACCGGCAGATGCCCGAGGGGCCACCCAGGTGGGCCCATGTGTAGCAGATGTCTCCGGATCCGGTAACCGCCACCCCCTCGGGGTTGGGTATGTTTTCCTGCAGAACTCCCATGGCGGAGGAGACCAGCCTTCCCGCCGGAACATCCTCCACCGCAAGAATGCCGAACACCGGATCCCAGGCTATTCCCTCCGGGGATGATAGGCCGTCCATTACGGTGAACCTTGTTCCCTCCGGGGTAAACCCGGTAATCCTGCCCGCTCTTTCCTCGGCCACATAGACGATGCCACCGGGGGAGATGGCAAGGCCGTCGGGGCTCTGCAGATCGTCGGCGAAGACATCATAGCCGGCAAGTATCAGGTGAACCGTGAAAAGAAGGATCATGTTATCCTTCCAGCTCTTCCCTGATCCTCCGGACCAGGAAGGAAAGGGACAGGTCCTCGCCGCTGATCCTTCTGAACAGCTCCGGGAAGGGATACATTCCCGAGGGGGCTACAACCTCTTCCCTGAGGAACTCTCCGAAGGCCTCGGGCTTCTCGGTGATGTCACCGACGCCCTCCCTCTTCAGAAAGACCGTTTCAAGCATGTCACAGGTAAGGTCCCCGAGAAGGTAGTTGTGAAGATAGATCGGGTGTGTGGTGTGGTGGATTGTGTTGGCCCATACGGGACGATTCGAATAGGGTTCCCGGTTGAAAAGGTCAGCATCGGTCTGCCATCTGAGCCTCTCTATCTCCTGTAGCGAACCGGGACTGGAGGTGTAGAGGGATCCGTCGAAGAGTATTCTGCCCAGGGCGGTGAGCTGGGTGGCCCGCTTCCACTTCGAAAGGTTGCTGAAGTGCCCTTCCGCTTCGTTCCCGGTGAAGAAATTCGAGTAGAAAGCCCTTCGGGTGAAGAAGGAGCCGAATAGATTCGCTATTCCCTCGCTTACTATTCCGCTTATTCCCATGTTGAGAACGGCCTGGCCGGGGTCCGAGGTGAAACTGTGCACACCGTGACCGGTTTCATGGAGCAGCACCCTGAAGTCAGAATATCTGTTCCTGACATTGGCAAGTATTCGGGAGTCGGTGCCGGTCTGAATGGGGAAATTGTAACCCCACTCGGACTTGTTCCTCCTGGGAAAGATGTCGTAGGTGATGTTCATCGCCGGAACATCGAAGCCGAATCCTGCGAAAAGCTCGGCGATGGGTGAAAGGAAGTCCGTCATGTCCACGTGGGAGTCCAGTTCCGGTGCTAAGGACGAGGCTATGAATGATTCATCCCAGGGCATTATGTCGCTGATCCCGGCGCACCCCTCCGCAAGATTGGCCCTTGTCCTCTCCATTCGGGGAAGTATCTCCCCCAGGGCTTCCGGCCAGGCGCTGAACATGTCCGGTTCCAGCTCCTGCTCCTTCAGGCTGTATGCCACGAAATCCCTCTCGCCCATACCCTTGGCATACTCCCTCCGGAGTTCAAGCAGGTCAAGAAACCCAGCCTCAGCCAGGGCGTCGGACACCTGCACCCTTGAGAGGAAGGCTTCCTTCCTGAGCGCCCTGTCCGGCTCTGAGGAAAGAAGTTTCTCTATCTCAGTGGCGTTCCTTTCCCGGCCCCCCACGGAGCACCGGTGGGTGTTCAGAACCCCTGAAAGGGCCGAGGTAAGCCGCTGTATCCTCACCGCGAGTTCATTCATCTCCGGGGAGAGATGGAATGGTCTGAAGCTTCTTGTGAGTATCTCGGCTTTTCTGGCGTCCACGGGGTCCAGGCGGGAATTCCCGGCCTCCATGAGTTTGTCCCAGGTCTCCTTGTTTTCCAGAAAGGAGAGTATTCGGCCGTAGGCCTCGTTCACGCCGAAGTCCATCCCGGTGGTGTATTTGGCCCAGTTCAGCCTTCTGTAATCAATGCTCAGCCCATTCAGTTCCGTTCCGATGCGGTCAAGGGATTCGCCGGGTGTCATGCCGCTCTCCAATCATCTCTTTTGTGAAGGGTGCCCGAAGACTATAATAAATCTCATCAGAAGGGAAGGTGCCATGGCTAATGATCCCTCCGATCGTCTCAACGGGCTGGTCCAGTCAATCAAGTCCAGGAACCCCGGACCCCTGCATTTGGTTGCCGCCGACCACGAGGAGGCCATCCGACTTGCTATCTACAGCGGTGAGCACCAGCTGGCCGGGGAACTGATCGAATCATACAGGAACCTGCTGGAAGAGCCGGTGCCGTATGAGATATGCGGTTACTGCGATTTCTATACAGGAACCATGCTCTGGAGATCCGGGAAGTTCGATGATGCCCTGCGATGCTATGCCATGGCCGGTGAAGCCGCTGAAGAGAATGGCGATAAGCACCTTGCGGCTCGCTGTCTCATGGCCCACGGCGTTATCATGTGGTCCAGGGGCGATTACGGTGAGTCACTTGAGTTCCTGCAACGGGCGGAAAAGGGTCTCAGGCTCAGAAGGGATTCCACCCTTGTGAGCTGCCTGAACTGGCAGGGTGTGATTCACACCCGGCTGAGAAATTATTCAAGTGCATGGAGCTGCTACATGGAAGCCCTGGGATACAATGAAGAGGGGGACGCCAGTTCCAATCGGGGCTACCTTCTGTGCAACATGGGGCTGCTCTGTCAGCAGATGGGTCTCTTTGACCAGGCCGAGGAAAGCTTCAGGGAATCCATGGATATCCAGCAGAGGGTGGGGAACCGCTATGCTACGCCGACAGCCTGGCCAATCTCGGTATGCTGCTTCTGAAATACTACAACAAGCCCGGGGGAGCCCTTCTAATACTTAAGGAGGCCGCCGGGCTTCAGCTGGAGAACGGAGAGGGGGGCAAGGCCGGGCTGGTGCTTACCAATGCCGCGGTTGCGAAGCACAGGTCCGGTGACACACCGGGGGCCATGGAGCTCTTCGACAGGGCAGAGGAACTTGTGTTTTCAAGCGATGACTGGGACGGCCATGTGGAGTTCTGCGGCATGAAGGCGGAAACCTACATGTCCATCGGCGATTACGTTAAAGCCGAGGAGCTGTTCAACAGGGGCACAGAGATACAGAGCGAGAACCGTCCCGGTATGGAAGATGAGCTCCTGTTTCGTGTTCGCTCTGAACTCTATGCAATGAAGGGCGACCACAGGAAAGCCTACGATATTCTTCTGAGAAGCCTCGCCGCCAGGGAAGAGATGGACAGGGCTAAATCAGGAGCCCTCCAGAAGGTCATACAGCTGATATCCGATTCCGCCTCCAGAGAAAGAGAGCTGCAGGAGGCAAAACATCAGGCGAAGATACTGGAGGAGAGGAACAGGGCACTGGCCGCCAGTGAGGAGAGGTTCAGAAGCCTGGTTCATTCCATGGCGGGTATTGGAGTCATGGCGGTGGACAGCGGGGAAAGGATAACCTTCTGGAACAGGACGTGCCAGGGCATCTTCGGCTACTCCCCCGGGGAGGTAAAGGGAAGGAACGCTGTGGAAACCCTAGTTCCCGGCGGACTCCGGAACAGGTTCAGGTCCCTTCTTCCCGGAAAGGTCTCCGGGAGCTCGTTCGGGGTTATTATGCTTGCCTCCGATGGAGGCCGGCGGGAGGTGCGTCTTTCCCCTGTAAGGCTGTCCCGGGATGAAACCTTCCTGATACTGGTTGACCTCACGGACCAGAGACGGGCGGAGAGCCAGAAGAGCATAATCGAAGAACAGATGCGAAGGGCCCACAAGCTGGAGGCCCTGGGCACCCTTGCCGGAGGGATTGCACATGATTTCAACAACCTTCTTCAGGGCATACTGGGAAACGCCTCGATCCTGTGTGAATCCCTGGAACAGGATTCCGGGGAGTTTCAGTCCGCGGAGCTCATAAGAACCGCCGCTGAACGATCCAGGAAACTGTGCCTTCAGATGCTTGACTATGCCGGTGTAAAACCGGTGGGTTATGAACTGGTCCACATGAACGAGCTGATATGGAATGCCTCCCTTCTACTGGAAACCGCCTTTCCGGGGAATACCGAGCTCGTTCTCCATCTCTCCCCGGAAGAGCATAACGTCATGGGCGACGCCGTCCAGCTCCGTCAGGTCGTCATCAATCTGGCCACCAACGGCGCCGAGGCCATCACCCACCGGGGGAAGGTGTTCGTGGAAACCTGCGCAAGGCATATGGAGCGTACCGACTTCGCGGACAATCTCCTTGAGAACACCCCTCCAGGAGGGGACTATTTCTGCCTGACGGTACGGGATGAGGGTTCCGGGATGGAACCCGGGGTCCTTTCAAGGATCTTCGACCCGTTCTTCTCAACGAGACAGACCGGAAGGGGTCTCGGTCTGTCCGCGGTGATCGGCATCATCAGGAGCCACAGCGGCGCCATAACACTGAGAACCGCCCCGGGGGAAGGGTCTGAGTTCACCGTGTACCTGGCTCTTGCCCCCAGTGAATGTGCCCCTTCCGAGGAGAAATCCTCCAGGGCTGATGGACCAACCCTTCTGGGAAGGACCGTTCTGGTGGTGGATGACGAGGAGATAGTAAGGGAAACGGTTTCCGCCATTCTGAGGGCATCAGGCTGCGTACCCGTGGGGTTCAGCGGCGGGGCGGAGGTGCTTGATTATCTTCAGGATGGGCAATCCCCCGGGGATCTGATGATCCTGGACCTTACCATGCCGGGCATGAGCGGGATCGAGGTTTTCAACGGTCTTGTTCAGAGCGGAATTACCATCCCGGTGCTGATTGTAAGCGGGTACACCGGAGAAAAACTGGAAACCGTGTTTCCAGGAACAAAGCCCGGGGGATTCCTTCGCAAGCCCTTCACCCCGGAGGAGCTCAGACAGAAGATCTGCTCCATCCTTTCCTCTCCCTGATCCCTGGAACCCGCACCGGGGTTCCGGACTATTTTTCAGAGAGTTTAACAGGAAAGGAGGCCTGCATGGGCAGAATTCTTGCCGGGTTCCTTTTGTCCGCCACGGTATTCGCCATCCCGGCGGTGTTACCCGGAGACAGCGCAGAACCCTACAAAGACGAAGAACCCGCCGCCTTCGCGGTGCTGGATCCCAGAAGCATGAGCGACCTCTTCGCTGACATAGCGGAGCGGGTGGGCCCCAGTGTGGTTACAATCACATCGAAGACCACCGTTACAGCCCCGGCAATGCCCTTCGACCCCTGGGGTTTCGGCTTCGGTTTTCCCCCCGGGGGAGGCGGAACCAGGGAATACACCAGAGAGGGGCTCGGGAGTGGTGTGATAATAAGGTCCGACGGCCTGATAGTAACGAACAACCATGTGGCCGGTGAGGCCGACGAGCTTCAGGTGATCCTTTCCAGCGGAGACGAGGTCCCGGCTAAACTAGTCGGGACCGATCCCAGGAGCGATCTGGCCCTGATACAGATAGAGTACGAGGGAGAACTTCCCGCCATCACCATGGGGAACAGCGACGAACTCAGAGTTGGCGAATGGGTTATAGCCGTTGGCTCTCCCTTCGCACTCAGCCAGACCGTAACCCAGGGAATAGTGAGTTATCTGGGCCGGGAGGGCGTGGGGCTTGCCGATTATGAGAGCTACATCCAGACCGACGCCGCCATTAACCCCGGGAACAGCGGAGGAGCACTGGTGAACCTCTATGGGGAGCTGATAGGGGTAAACACCGCCATAGCCTCCCGAAGCGGGGGCTACCAGGGTATAGGCTTCGCCATTCCAGCGGGAACGGTCAGGTCGGTGGTAGACGATCTTCTGGAGTATGGAGAGGTCCGCCGTGGCTGGCTGGGAGTAAGCCTTCAGGAGGTAAGCCCGGAACTTGCGCAGCAGTTCGACCTGGAAGACCGCCGGGGAGTTCTGCTTGCTGACATCCTTCCGGATTCCCCCGCCGAGGAAGCCGGTCTTCAGCGGGGGGACGTTGTGGTGGAGATAGACGGGACACAGTTCCAGTCCCTTCCGGACTTCAGGAACAGAATAGCGGACACAAGCCCCGGGACCAGGGTGAGGCTCACCCTCATAAGGGATGGGGACAGAAGAACCCTTTCCGTTGTGCTGGGTTCCAGGGAAGAAGATCCCCAGACCCTTTCACAGGACCTTCAAGGCGATTTCGGCTGGCAGCTTGCGGAACTCACCGATGACCTTGCCTCCCGGCTGGGAGCCCGGGGGGTAACCGGGGTTGTCGTCACAGGTGTGGCTCCGGGAAGCAGGGCCGCCCTGGCCGGTCTGCAGCCCGGCGATGTGATCATGGAGGTAAACAGGGCTGTGGTGGAATCCTTCGGGAGATCAGTGAACAGCTCGACAGGACCGTGGGTGAAGCCCTGCTGCTGGTCTGGCGCGGGGGCAGGACCATCTTCCTTGTGATCTAGTCATGCGGAGGTTATAGAGGAAGGTCCTTCATTATCAGGTTCGAGGATATCCTGCCTGATTCGTAAATAGTGGGCAGACCTGAGCCGGGGTGGGTCCCTCCCCCGACCAGATAGCACCGGCGCACCTCCTCGAACCTGTTGTGGGGCCTGAAGTAGAGCATCTGCTTTATGTTATGCCCCAGATTGAAGGTAGCCCCCTGGTAGATAGTCCGTTCATCCCGCCAGTCCGCCGGGGTTATCACCTTTTCGAACTCTATGCTGTTCTCCAGGTCCCTGAAGGATGTGCGTTCCTCTATTCTGCCAAGTACCCTGGACCGGAACCGGGCCACAAGCTCCGGAGTCCAGTCAATGGGTGCCCTGGTGTTGGGTACCGGAACAAGCACATAGAGGGCGGTCTTCCCCTCCGGTGCAAGTGTTCCGTCGGTTACACCGGCGTTCCTCACATAAACGGAAATGTCCTCTGAAAGGACCTTCTCTCCCATTATCTCTGTAATGTTCCGCTTGTAGTCCTCGGCAAGTATTATCTGGTGGTGGGGCTCGTTCCAGGTTCCATTCAGCCCCAGATAGAGCATGAATGTGGAGCATGAATAGTTGGCCTTGTTCAGCCTTTTCGGTGACCACTTCCGTATTACCCCGGGCTGAAAAAGCTTCTCCGCGGCGTGGCCGAAGTCGGCATTCAGTACCACTGCGTCAAAGCTTTCCCTTGAACCGTCCTCAAGTATGACCCCCCTGGCGGTTGCGCTTCGGTCGGTGATCACCGTTTTAACAGGGGTGGAAAGGCGGATGCTTCCTCCCTCCTCGGTTACCACCCGGGCCATGGCGTCGGAAATAACCGAGAGACCTCCTTCGACATGGTCTATTCCGAACCGGTGTTCTATGTAGGGGATCATGGCGTAGAGACCGGGACAGTTCCAGGGGGACATACCCAGATACTTGGCCTGGAAGGTGAAGGATATTTGAAGGTTTTCGTCGGTGAAGTAGTCTCCGAGCACGCTGAAAAGGGACCTTCCAGCGGAAAGGTGGGGCAGGGCCCTGAGAAGCCTCGGGGAGACCATTGAAACCGGGCTGCCGTAGGGGCTCTGGAGGCAGGGATACATGTAGCGGTACCTGATGGCCTCCCGGTGGAAGAACTTGTCGAAGCCCTCTTCCTGTCCCGGGAAAACCTCGGCTATCCTCTGTCTGGTTACCGCATTGTCCCTTGACGGGTCGAAGTTGAATCCGGAAAAGTTCAGACGGTACATGGGGTCCAGGGGGACTACTTTGCAATAGTCGTCGAGGTCCCTGCCGGCGGCTTCGAATATCTCCCTGAGAATGAAGGTCATCATCAGGAAGGTGGGCCCGGTATCGAAGGTGAAACCATTGCCCGTTATTGCCGCGCTTCTTCCCCCGACACGGTCGGCCTTCTCGAAGACCGTTACGGAATATCCCTTCCCTGCCAGGAGCATCGCCGCGGTAAGACCGCCGGGTCCGGCTCCGATCACCGCTATCTTTTTCGCCATAAGAACCTCAGCTTCCCTTTCTAGAAGAACCGCGCCAGCATTCGAACAAGCTTTTTGCTGATATTATACGGAGGATAGATCATGGGCATCTCGATCACGGGATTCTTTCTCAATACAACCCTTTCCCATGTAAAATTCCTGTAGCCCTCCCTGCCCCTGTATCTGCCGAAACCGCTTCCGCCAACCCCTCCGAAACCCATGGATGAGGATACGATCCTGTGCAGCGTGCCGTTCACTGTCAGTGAACCAGCCCGGACATTCCTTTTCAGAAGCCCTTCCATCTCCCGGGGCCTTCCGGAAAAACCATATGCCGCCAGGGGGGATGAGTCTCCGCCGGGACAGTTCTTCATGGCCTCTTCGACGGAGGTGCACCGCACCACCGGCAGAACAGGGCCGAATATCTCACCGGACAGAAGGGGGAATCGGGCTGACACCGGTGAGGACCGTTGGGGCGATGAAAAGATCTTCCCTGTCCCCGTAGCCTCCTGTTACCGCTTCGCCCTGGTGCAGCATGGGGGCCAGCCTGTTCCAGGCGGTCTGGTCGATTATTCGGCCGTAGTCCAAAGAATCCTTCGGTTTTTCGCCATAGAAATCGTCCACCGCCTTTTTCAGCTCTTCGAGCAGTTTTTCGTGAACAGCGGGAACGGCATACACATGGTTCGGGGCGAGACAGGTCTGCCCCGCGGCGAAGAACTTACCCCAGGCTATTCTGCGGGCGGTCTGTCTCAGATCGGCAGTGGAGTCCACATAACAGGGGTTTGCTCCTCCCAGCTCCAGGACAAGGGGAACAGGCCGAGTGGCTGCGTCGGCCATCACCTTCCTGCCGGTATCGCCGGAGCCGGTGAAGCAGACCATGTCCGCGGCGTTCCTCACAAGCCAGCGGGCAGTGTCTCCGCCGCCCTGTACCACAGCCACGAGTTCTTCATCGAAGTATTCCTCGATTATGGTCTTAAGCATACCCGCGGTTTTCGGAGCCCTTTCCGATGGTTTGAGAATAACGGTGTTACCCCCTGCCAGGGCGCTTACCATGGGGGCCAGGAGCAGGCCAGCCGGATAGTTCCAGGGGCCAATTATCACCACTGTTCCAAAGGGCTCCCGGTGGGAACGGACGAAACCCGGGACCATTACCGGGGAGGGCTTGAAGTATCTCGTCAGGCTCCAGAAGAAAAGGTGTTTCAGGGCGTGCCTGGTGTCGGCTAGAACAACGCCGGGTTCGGAACTCCAGGATTCCAGCCAGCATCTGCCCAGGTCATTCCCTATGGCCTCCGCAAGATGGTCACCTCGGTCCTCCATGGCTTTTTTCAGATTCTTCAGGGCATTTCTTCTGGCGGAGAGTGATCCGGTGGCTCCGCTTCTGAAGAAGCTTCGCTGTTTTCCAACAGGGCTGCCAGTGATTCCATAGTTTCTCCCCGGGTGTTGCCCGGCCAGGGCCTCGATCTTATATAAAGTTACACTAATAGCAAAAGCCTCCAGCGGGAAGGGGAGCCATGACCGACCAGAGAGAACGGGTGGTTGTAGTCGGGGGAGGGCTTGGCGGGCTGGCCGCCGCTACTTCCCTGGCCTCAAGGGGTTACTCCGTGATCCTTCTGGAGAGGAACGGGCACCTCGGCGGCAAACTGAATCTGCTGGAAAAGCAGGGTTTTACCTTTGATCTCGGCCCTTCCATCCTCACCCTTCCAGGGATTTTCAAACGGGTATTCAGAGAAGCGGGGAAAGACTTCGAGGCCCTATGCCCCATAGAAGCCCTGGAGGTTCACTGGAGGAACTTTTTCGAAGACGGCATGGTCTTTGATTTCCAGAGGGATGCTGACAAGACCGGCAGGGAGCTGGAGGAACTGTTTCCCGGAGCGGAAAGGAAGCTGAAGGAATACCTGGCCTACGCCGGAAGACAGTATTCCATCACCGACAGGGGCTACTTCGAGAAGGGCCCCGACACCATGTGGGGGATGCTGAGGGCAACGGGTTTCCTGAGGATCTTCGGTCTTGACCTCTTCAGAACGATGCACAGGACGAACACTTCCTTTTTCGGTAACACAAATCTCAGGGACGCCATGGATTATTTCATCAAGTATGTGGGGGGCTCTGCCCTTGACGCCCCGGGATTCATGAACCTCCTTCCAGCGGTCCAGTGGGAGGAGGGCCTGTGGTATGTGAAGGGGGGCATGCACAACATTGCCGACGCCTTCGAAAAGCTTCTTCTGGGGCAGGGAGTAGAGATCAGGCGGAACTGCGAGGTGGTATCCATCGAAACACGCGGGGGAAGCACCACAGGGGTAAGGACCGCCGATGGCCTGAGCATTCCGGCGGATGTGGTGGTGTCCAACATGGAGGTGATACCGGCTTATCGGGAGCTTCTGGGGATGGACGGTCCCTGGCTTGACATCATGGAAAAGAAGTACCATCCCGCCTGTTCGGGAATAGTCCTTCACCTTGGAACCGACCGTGTCTATCCCTCCCTGGCCCACCATAACTTCTTCTATTCGAAGGATCAGGCAGCCCACTTCAGAAGGATCACCCGTGAAAGGCTTCTGCCCGACGACCCGACCCTTTACGTTGTGGCGGTTACACGCACCGATCCGGCCAAGGCCCCCGACGGCTGCGACAACATAAAGGTGCTGCCCCATATTCCGCCCCTGGATCCGGAAAGGGATGTCTCCCGGCAGGACTATGAGGACCTAGCCCTCCTGTGCATACGGAAAATGGAAAGGCTGGGCCTTACCGATCTCGGGAAACACATCGTTGTACGGGACATGTGGACTCCAGTGGAAATTGAGAGCAGCTACAGGTCGAACCACGGCGCCATTTACGGAGTTTCCCCGGATATCAGGACCAACTACGCCTTCAAGATGCCCAAGCGCAGCAGAAGGGTGAGGGGGCTTTGGTTCGTGGGGGGCAGCGTAAATCCCGGGGGAGGGATGCCAATGGCAGTGCTTTCGGGATACAACGCGGCCCGGTGCATTTCCGGTGAGATCCCGGAGCTGTGACCCCCGGGAAGCCTTGACAAAAAGCACGGGCCGCCGATAGTAATCCTTCACTCCAAGGAGGGTGTTCAGAGCAATATGGATGGATCGTACCAACAGGTTTAGCCGCCCGCCGCATTTGATCCCTTTAGGGGTTCTCTCCGGCTTCGGCGGTGTTATCGAGGCTAAGGAGGTGAGTCATGACCCCAGGGGAACCCGGAACATTCCATGAGCCCTATTCCCCCGGGGACAGGGAAGCCGTTGTGTCCTTCTTCACCGACAGCCATCCCGCCACAGCAGCCGAGGTTCTCGCCACCCTTCCCCACCCCGAGGCAAGGGACATACTTAGGCTTCTCCACGGCGAAACCCGGGCGGAGGTCTTCAGCCATCTTGAACTGGAGCACCAGGGCGAGATAATCACACTCCTCAAAAGGCCCGAGGTGGCCTCACTTCTCACGGATATGTCCCCGGACGACAGGGTAGACCTTCTGAAAAGTCTTCCCGAAGACCGCAGGGAGGAGATCCTTCCGGCAATGGCCCAGGCGGAAAGGGAGGACATCCGCAGGCTCACCGCCTACGAAGAGGGTACGGTTGGAGCCGTGATGACATCGGACTACGCCTTTCTCAAGCAGGACCTAACCGCCTTCAAGGCAATAGAGAAGCTCCGCCAGGTGGCTCCGGACAGGGAGACCATCTACTCCGCCTATGTGGTGGACCCCCACCGAAGGCTTCTGGGATATGTTTCCCTGAAGGACCTCATCCTCGCCGGGCGCAGCCAGCTGGTGGAAGAAATAATGTCCCGGGAGGTGATATCCGTCCGGGTATCCGACGATCAGGAGGAAGCCGCCCGGACCATACAGAAATACGACCTGATGGCCCTCCCGGTGGTGGACGACTTCGATGCACTGGTGGGTATCGTGACCCACGACGACGCCCTGGACATAATTACCCAGGAACACACCGAGGATATGGAAAAGCTCATGGCCATAGTTGGAAGCCATGAAGCCTCGGCCTACCTGAAGACCGGTACCCTGGAGCACTTCAGGAACCGCTCGTTATGGATACTTTCCCTGGCCGCCCTGGGGATGATCTCCGGATACATCGTACATGCATACGAAGGGCTGCTGTTCCAGTTCGCCATACTGGTGGCCTTCATGCCCATGCTTGCCGCCGCCGGGGGAAACACCGGCAGCCAGGCGGCGGCCATGGTGATCAGGGCCCTTGCCCTGAAGGAGATCTCCCACAGGGAGATGATCCCGGTCCTTTTCAAGGAACTCAGGGTCTCCCTGCTTCTGGGTCTCGTTCTAGGGGGCTTGCCTTCGCCAGGGTCATTCTCTTCGGCGGTGGCTCCTCCTTCCCGGATTCCCATTCCCTTTCACTGATTGGTGCCGCCATCGCCGCGGCCCTGGGAATTCAGGTGGTTGTTTCCACACTTGCAGGAGCGGTGCTGCCCATGGGCATAGCCAGGTTCAAACTTGATCCGGCGGTGGTTGCAAGCCCGGCCATAACCAGCATAGTGGACATAAGCGGCCTTCTGATTTACTTCACCACGGTGAAGCTCATTCTGGGAATCCAGGGGTAACAGATGAACACGCCGGACCCCGCTGAACTCCTTCGCCTCCTTGAGGTCGACCACTTGGCTCCGGTTGAGGAGCTGTGCACCGAGAATCACCCTGCGGATGTGGCTGAAGCCCTTTCCCTGCTGGAACCCCGGGAGGTAAGAAGGATACTGCGCCTTCTGGATGGAGAGACCCGGGCGGAGGTGTTCAGCCATCTGCAGCAGGAATTCCAGGGAGAGGTCCTCACCGTGCTGGGCCGGCTTGAGGCCGCTAAGCTCCTCACGGACATGGCCCACGACGACAGGGCAGACCTTTTTAAAAGCCTCTCAGAGGAGAAACAGGGGGAGATACTCCCCGCAATGGCCCAGGCGGAGAGGGAGGATATTCGAAGGCTCACCTCCTACCCCGAGGGTACCGCAGGGGCTGTGATGACCTCCGATTATGCCACCCTCCACAGGGACCTCACCGCCGCCGGCGCAATAGAGAGTCTCAGGGAGGCCGCTCCGGACACGGAGACCATATACACCTCCTATGTGGTGAATGAGAACAGGGAGCTTCTGGGTTATGTAAAACTTCAGGATCTCATCGTGGCGGGGAGGAACCGCAGGGTCCACGAGATAATGGAGAAGGAAGTGATCTCGGTACGGGCAACGGATGACCAGGAGGATGCCGCCAGGAAGATCCAGAAGTACGACCTCATCGCCCTTCCGGTTATCGACGAGAACAAGGCAATAGTGGGGATCATCACCCACGACGACGCACTGGACATCATCACCCAGGAGAACACCGAGGACCTGGAGAAGATAATGGCCATCTCCGGTGCCCACGAGAGCTTCAGCTACATGAAGACCGGCCCGATGGAGCATTTCCGCAACAGGGTTTACTGGATCTCCGGACTGGCGGTTCTGGGCATTATCTCCGGTTTCGTAATTCAGCGCTTCGAGGGAATACTGCTTCAATTTGCGGTTCTGGCCACCTTTCTGCCCATGCTGGCAGCCGCCGGGGGAAACACTGGCAGCCAGTCCGCCACACTGGTCATCCGGGCCCTGGCCCTCCGGGAGATATCCGCCGGGGACGCGGGATTGATCCTTTGGAGGGAGTTCAGGGTTTCCCTTCTTCTGGGGATATTGCTGGGGCTCTTCGCCTACGGCAGGGTGGTGCTGCTGGGTGTGGGCTCCTCCATTCCCCCGGGGTATTCACTCCATGCGGTGGGGTTCGCCATTTCCCTGGCACTGGCCCTCCAGGTTGTCTCCTCCACCGTTACCGGCGCCCTTCTTCCCCTGGGGGCACTCAGGCTGAGGCTGGACCCCGCCGTTGTGGCCAGCCCGGCCCTGGCGTCGGTGGTGGATGTGACCGGTGTCCTTATTTACTTCACCACGGTGAAGCTCATGCTGGGACTTTAGTTCTCTACTGCATCTCTATGAAAAGAAGCAGGGATGGATTGTCGAAGAGGAAGGCGGCGCTTTCGTAACTCGGCGGGCCTGTCACCGCCCGTGCTCCTCCGGAGAAACCGAACCTCTCGGTTGGTATTCCCAGTATGTTCCTGTCGAGAACCGCGTCGTCGTTGCGGTCGTGGAAAAGGGCGATGGCGTAGAGGCCGTGGGGAAGGCCCTCAATGCTCACGGGCATGGGGTCTGCGGTGACCGGCTCCACCACCCTCATGAAGGCGTTGTCTATGTCCTCGGGAAAGAACTCACCCCGGTGGAAAATGGCAATCCTCAAGCTGCCCCGGAGCCCGTGGAAACCGCTCACCCTTAGGTTCAGTATCCCCGTTCCGGCGATGTCTCCCCCCTGCAGGGAAAGGGCGGTCAGAAGCAGAGAAAGCATTTGCATTTGTTTTTCCTTCCTGTGCAGAGCTTGTATATAATTGCTGAAACACAACTCTCACAGGGAGGACGAATTGCTTCTCAAACACTTTTTCGTAGAAAGATCGCCCACAGCTCCTACATGCTGCAGGGTTCCGGCACATGCGCGGTGATTGATCCGGCAAGGGACCCGGGTATCTACCTCAGGGCGGCGGAGGAAGCCGGCCTCAGGATCACACACATACTGGAAACACACCTTCATGCTGACTTTCTCTCGGGACACATAGACCTTGCCCTTGCCACCGGGGCTGAAATAGTGGCCCCGGCCTCCGCCAAATGCGACTTTCCCCACCTGGGTGTTTCAGAGGGAGATTCCATTATCCTCGAGGACATTCGAATAGATGTTCTGGAAACCCCCGGGCACACCCCTGAGCATGTTTCCTATGTTGTCACCGATACCTCCAGGGGGGAGCAGCCCGTTGGGGTGTTCTGCGGAGACACCCTTTTCGTGGGAGACGCCGGCAGGCCGGACCTCTTCCCGGGCAGGGCGGAGGAACTGGCGGGAAAGCTTTACAGCAGCCTGAAGAAGCTCACCGCCCTTCCGGATCACTGCGAGGTTTATCCCGCCCACGGCGCTGGCTCCCTGTGCGGCAGGGCCGTGGGGGCCAAGTACACCAGCACCATAGGATATGAAAGGCTGTACAACCCGGTGCTTCAGATCGAAGAGCGGGAAGGCCTGGTGGAAAGCCTTACAACTAACATGCCACCGGCTCCGGACCATTTCAGCCGGTGCAGCGAGATAAACAGAAAGGGGCCCATGCCCCTGGAGGGTCCGGGTGACCCGCAATCCCTCACCCCGGCGGAGTTCCTTGAGGAATCCCGTGTTCACGGGACCATGGTGGTGGATGTCCGGTCATGCTCCAGCTTCTCAGCCCAGCATGTTCCCGGGTCACTGAACATCAGCACCCTGGGGAATTTCCCCACATTCGCCGGCTGGGTGATCCCCCCGGAGGCGGAGCTCCTCTTCGTGTGCGACACCGCAGATCACGCCCTGGAAACCATCAGGTCATTCAGGATGGAGGGGGAGAACCGCATAAGGGGCTACCTCCAGGGTGGGCTCTTCAGCTGGGCCATGCATGGCTTTCCCTCCGCACGGTTCCTTCAGATCTTCCCAGATGACCTGAAGGGAATGCTTGATTCCGGTGATGATATTGTCCTGGTGGATGTGAGGGGCCCCGGGGAGTACGCCACGGGAACCATTGCCGGTGCGGTGAACATCCCGGCGCCGGACCTGAGGGAAAGGTACTCCGAGCTTGACCCCGGGAAGAGAACCATTCTCTTCTGCAGCTCAGGCCACAGATCCACCTTGCGGCAAGCATTCTTGAAGGCAGGGGCTTTACCGACCTGGTGCACATGTCCGGGGGCATGGCTGGATGGAAAGCTTTGACCGGTTGACAACGGTATGGAACCATTTAATCTTTGCGGTGTTTCCTGAAACTCTTTTTACGGGAGGTATCGCATTGATTCGCTATTTGTTGGCTCTTCTGGTCTGCGCCGGCCTCGGCCTGGCCTGGACCCCGGACTGGCAGAGTGAGTATCAGCTCACCTGCGCCGGGAACATTATCGATGTGGGGTACTATGCCGCACCCTGCGTGGTGGACTGGGACGGCGACGGAATCAAGGACCTTGTCCTGGGGCAGTTCACAAGCGGCAACATCCGGTTCTACAAGAACGAGGGAACCAACGCCGCTCCGGTGTTCAACACATACTCCATGATCCAGGCCGACGGCAGCCCCATTTCCGTCCCCTCCGGTTGATGCACCGGCGCAACGAATCCACAGGTTGTGGACTGGAACGGCGACGGAATGCTGGACATCATAGTTGGCGACCGGAACGGCTTTTTGAATCTTTTCGTGAGAACCTCCAATAACCCCATAACCCTTACCCAGGCGCCGAAGATAACCTGCGCAGGGGTGACTATCGATGTGGGCAGCAATTCAGCCCCGGTCATGGTGGACTGGGATGAAGACGGCGAAATGGACATGCTGGTGGGCAATGAAAGCCCCGGCAACATAAGGCTTTACCTCAATGACGGAGGCGACTCCGTCCCGGTATTCTCAAGCTACAGCCTGATCCAGAACGGCTCCTCTGCCATCGCCCACTACAGGAACGCACCCCAGGTGTACGACATGAACGGCGACGGCAAGAAGGATATTCTGGTGGGGGCCAACGACAACAAGGTCTACTTCTACGAGAACGTCGGGACCAACGAGAGCCCGGCATTCAGCGGGAACACCGTTATAGCAACCAAGTATTCCGGCATGAGGCTCTGGGTTAACGACTGGAACGAAGACGGCCTGCCGGACATGCTCACCAGCGACTTCAACGGATATGTCTGGATGTGGATACAGAATACCACCGGCTCATGGGAGGCCCAGGGAGCCGAAGTCGAGGCAAGACAGCTCTCGGCATCGGCGAACCCGGTGCAGAATTCGGTTACGATAACCGGCACAGGATTCGCCGAAGGAATGATCAGCATTACGGACCTCTCCGGCAGGACCCTGCACAGCGGTTCCTTTGCCGGCAGCCATTTCTGGGAGGCTTCAGAGGTTCCCAGGGGAATGTATGTTGTGAGCGTTACCGACGGCCAGGGTACTTCGTCCCTGAGTCTGGTAAAACTCTAGCAGACCCCGGACCTGCCTGTTTCCAACCGGGCGGGGCGCCTGTAATCGGTGCTCCGTCCGGTTTCCCTTTTTCCCACGTAATCCTCCAGGGGAACAGGACCCTCCAGCACTTCCCTCTCCATTGTGAGGGTGGAGCTGACCCCTGTTCCAGCGGCCAGGGGCGTTGACACATGCCATTTCACCAGGGCTATGCTTTCATTCTCTATCTCTATGGAGGTTATGCACCTGGGATGAACGGAACTTCCGCAGTTGAAGTAGGGGGTCCTTCCCGGTGACGGGAATTCCGGCTGGTGGGTGTGGCCGGTGATAAGGGCGATGCCCCTCTTCCTGCTCCATGAGGTGAGCCTGCTCTCAACCTGTTTCATCAGGGCATAGTTCCCAGCGGGGGTTATCCTGGGCCTCACCCCGGCGTTCTGCAGGAATCTCCAGACCCTGCGAACCAGGAATCGGCTCAGCCTCCACAGCCTGTCGCTCCAGAACTCCCCCTGATGACCATGGGTCACAAGCAGTGACAGCCCGGACCGGCCATGGCGAAGAACGATGGCCTCCCTGGCCTTCAGTTCGTTCAGCACCGGACAGGATGGTGATGGCGGAAGGTCGCCCCGGAGCACCGCCTCCGCCCTGGCGGTATCCATGCCGGAGAGGAGCGGGCTGGGTCTGCCGTCGTAATAGAAGCACATGGCGGGCATGAGCTGCCTCCGCACCGCCTCGGGATTCCTCCAGACATTATTGTGGTTGCCCCACAGAAAGATCAGCCGGTTCTCGCTGTGGAGGTATCCCATCCTTATGTAGATGTCCGAGTAGGCCCAGTGAATGGAGCCGAACCCGCCGTTCTCCCACAATTCCTCGCCGTCGCCCACCTCCACATAGGTGAAACCCGCCCTCCTGTACCAGGCCAGGGAGTGAAGGAATATCAGCCGGTTGTGGGCGAAGTCGTCACCCCTTCCCCCGTTGCCCCTGTGGCAGTCCGCCATGAAAACCATTCTTGTTCCTGGGTCTATATCTATGGGGTATAATGAGTTAGAATCATATAGCCCATCAAGCTTCTTGAATGACTGATTGAGGCCCATCTTGTCACGGTCCTTTCCCCCCGGGGTTCAGGATGTGATAATAGACACGAAGGGTTAAATAAGTGTTAAGAGGAAATGGAGGAAGAATGGGCGGTATCGTTGCTTTTGCCGGAAGCGTAAGAAGGGGATCCTGGAACAGGAAACTGGTTCGAATAGCCGCCGAGGGGGCCTCCGACGCCGGGGCCGACGTTGAACTGCTGGAACTGGTGGACTACCCCATGCCCCTGATGAACGAAGACCTGGAGGCAGAGAAGGGCATGCCCGAGGCGGCAGCCCGGTTCAAGGACAAGCTCAGGGAAGCACAGGGCTTCATTGTATCCGCGCCGGAGTACAACAGCTCCATAACTCCCCTGCTGAAGAACTGCCTGGACTGGGCCTCAAGAAGCCAGAGCCCCGATGAGAAGCCCCTCTCCGCCTTCCGGGGGAAGTTCGCCGTCCTCATGTCCGCCTCGCCGGGGTCGCTGGGGGGAATGAGGGGGCTTGTCATCCTGCGGATGATGCTTGGAGAGCTGGGTGTAACGGTAATCCCGGTCTACAGGTGCATTCCACTGGCGGACCAAGCCTTCTCCGAGGACGGTTCGCTGAGAAAAACCGCCGATCAGAGGGCCGTAAAAAAACTGGGCGCGGCCCTTGCGGAAACCCTGGAGAAACTAAAAAGTTAGCGTAAGCCCGGCGGTTGCGTAGTTCACAAGGGTAAAGTTGTAAACCGTTTCCACATCGGCTCCTCCCTCGACTATCCTGTAGCCCGCCCGGGCACTGAGCTTTTCCGACAGGGGCATCTCGCCGCCGAGGAACACATCCTCCGCCCTGCCCACCGGGCCCACCAGGGCGTCGCCCTCAAGAAGAACGGTGAGATCTCCGGCGGGTACCCAGCGGAGCTCGAAACTCAGCAGGGGAACAAATCCCGTATTGGTGGTCTTTGCCGTCTGGTCTTCCGATTCTATCCGTATCTCAGCGTCCCGGATCTTCGCGGTGAATCCCAGCTTGAAGAGGAACCCGGGATCGTCAACCAGCAGGTATCGCCAGGTGGCCCTGTATGAGTCGAACCTGTAGAGTGCATCCACTTCCGTGCCTTCAGCAAAGGTTCCTCCGGCGAAGAGGATCTCCTCGGGCAGGTTTCCGGAAGCCTCAAGGCTCAAAGGCGCGGCGAAAAGGCTGAAAGCATGTCTGCCCGCCATATAGCCGGCACGGACCCTGTAAACAGGCTTCGATTCAATGTCCAGGGCATCGGCAAGTGAGAACCTGGTGCCGGTTTCGTCGTTGGGCACCTGAACGTCGTTGTATCCCGGGAAGGCCATGCCTCCCTCAACGTCCAGGAACCAGGTGCCGGCGATGCATGGAAGGGTCAGCAGAACAACGGTTACCACGAGGATCTTCATGGCTATCCTTTCTTTTTGCAGTTACGGACGATCATAAGCCGAGCAGTGTGATGCAGCAATTGCCTGCCTAACCCGCTTCACCGATCCTGTTACGATTTGTTACAGACCGTTCATCCTGCGTGAAAAGCCGTCGAAAATATTGTCCCCTGACAAAGAAACAGGGGAGGCGGGGATGAAAACAGCTGCTGCGGTGATCTTGCTGGCGGGATTCTCTTCAAGTGCGGAACTGGTTCCACAGGAGCATCCATTTTTTGAAGAGGACGTTGTTCTTGAGATAAGGATCTATTTCGAACAGGAGGATTTCTGGGATCTGCTGGAGGAGAACTACGCCACGGAAACTTATCTGGAGGCGGAGTTCGTATGGGAGGATTTCCACCTGGATCCTGTGGGAGTAAGGTTCAAGGGCGGTTCCAGCTACATGTTCAACCCCACCATGAAAAAGTCCTTCAAGATAGACTTTGATGTGTTCGTTGAGGATCAGAGCATCGAAGGCATCAATAAGATCAACCTGAACTGCAACTACGACGATCCCAGTTTCGTAAGGGAAGCGGCTGCCTACGAGATATGCCGGTCTGCAGGGATTCCCTGCCCCAGAACCTCCTTTGCCGCTCTTTACATAAACGATACCTATTGGGGCCTTTACACTATTGTGGAGCAGTTCGACAAACACTTCATCGAGGAACGATTCGGTGAATCCGAAGACGGCAACCTCTGGAAGGGCGACAACCACGGTACCCTGGAGTTCCTCGGCTGGAATCAGGAGAGTTACTACGGAGAATATGAGCTTAAAACAAACGAATCCGTGAATGACTGGACGGATCTTCTGGAGCTTGCAGATAAGCTTAACAACACTCCTGAAGACTGTCTGGAGGATTCTCTGTCGGAGGTAATGGATGTTAACACCGCCCTTCTTCTTCTGGCCGTGGACAATCTGCTGGTGAATCTGGACAGCTATGCGGGAAGGGGAGCGAACTACTACCTCTATCACATGGACAGGGACGGCAGATTCGTGTTCGGTGAATGGGACATGAACGAATCATGGGGTTGTTTCAACTCCTGGGGATACTCCATCGGTGAGCTTCAGCAGCTGGACATCCACTGGACGAACCCTGATCCTGCGGAGGAGCGACCGCTGGCATCGGTTCTCTGGGGAGTAGATACCTGGGAGGAAGTATATCGAGGCCATCTTCTGCGGATGATGGCCCGTGAGGCCAGGCCCGAAACGCTGATAGCCGATATGGAAGAGATGAGGGACCTTATCAGGGACTGGGTCTACATGGAGGAACCTCCCCGAAGGTTGTTCTCCCCTGAACAGTTCGAACAGGCGATGGACTCGGATGTGCCCATTGGACCGGGCAGGTACGCGCCTGCACTGGGCACATTCATCCAGAACAGGCACGATTACCTTTCATCTGTCATCGGGAGCTGGGATCCGGTGAACGACATCGTCCTGAACGAACTTATGGCCGGCAATGATTCCACCATTGCCGATGAGAACGGCGAATACGATGACTGGATCGAAATATCCAACCGCGGGACCGGGGCGATGGACCTGGGCTCATTCCGGCTTACCGACGACATGGCCTTCCCGAGTAAGTTCGTATTTCCGGACACGGTGATCCAGCCCGGCGAGTACCTGGTTGTCTGGGCAGATGGAGATCCTGAACAAGGTTCCTTACATACCGAATTCAAGCTGAACGGCGACGGAGAGGACCTTTACCTGATGCAGGGGTCGGTGATAGCCGATCAGATCACCTTTCCCGAACTCAGCGACGACGAATCCTGGGGAAGATTCCCGGACGTGGAGGGCAGCTGGTCGCTGCAGGCATATCCCACTCCAGGCGCCGCGAATACCGACACTCCTCCAGATGAGGGGGAAGGCTGGGAGCCAGGGGCTGCACTTTCCATACTTTCACCCAATCCCGTCAGAGGGGCGCAGCCACCATCTTATTGACCGGAGTTTCAGGTATGGCGGTGCTGGAATTGTACGACATGTCGGGAAGACTTGTCTCTACACCATTTCAGGGAACGCTGAACGGTTCGGGGTCAATTTCATTGGAAACCGCCGATATCCCGGTGGGGCTGTACGTCCTCAGGCTTGCTCAAGGCGGAGAGATGACATCAAAGCTTATCACTGTGATCAGATAGGGAGAAGATGATGAAAGTTGAGAAAAGGCAGTGGATCACCGTATCCGCACTGTTCCTGCTGATCTCGCTGGTGGCGCTGGCTTCTGAATCCAGGGGAGCTGCGTTCACGGTAACGGACACCGGCCAGTCACTTTGCTTCGACAGCCTGGAGGTGATATCCGCCCCTGCCCAGGGAGAATCCTTCCACGGGCAGGATGCCCAGTACGCGGGGCCCCAGCAGTGGTATCAGGACAACGGTGACGCAACGGTGACCGATCTGAACACAGGGCTGATGTGGCAGCAGGAGTTCTGCGGCAAGATGACATGGGAAGAGGCTGCAGCTGGGGCGGACACATGCGGCACAGGGGGCTATTCCGACTGGAGACTCCCCACAATCAAGGAACTCTACTCCCTTATTCAGTTCAGCGGGACCGACCCCAGCGGGCCCTCCCCGGTGAACCTGATCCCCTTCATCGATACCGAATTCTTTGAGTTCCAGTACGGGGATACCCTATCCGGAGAAAGGCTCATCGATGCCCAGTACTGGTCCTCCACAGTTTACCAGGGGTTGACCATGGCAGGGGATTCCACCGCATTCGGAGTGAATTTCGCCGACGGAAGGATAAAGGGGTATCCCCGGGACGAAGTGGGACCCCGGGGCCGGTCCTTTCAGATGACCGCCTTCGTAAGATACGTACGGGGGTCGGATTACGGCGAGAATCAGTTCCAGGACAACGGCGACGGTACCGTAACAGACCTTGCCACCGGTCTCATGTGGCAGCAGGCCGACGACGGAAACGGCAGGAACTGGGAGGACGCCCTTGCCTATGCCGAAGAGCTGAGCCTGGCAGGGTACGATGACTGGAGGCTTCCAAACGCCCATGAGCTGCAGAGCATCGTGGACTACCAGAGATCCATGCAGGCAACCGGAAGCCCCTCCATCGATCCGGTGTTCTCCTGCACAGAGATAACAGACGAGGGAGGCGACGCTAACTACGGGTTCTACTGGACCGGAACCACCCACGAGGCGGCGGTGCCCTTTGAGAGCGGAGAGTTCGCCGTTTACATAGCCTTCGGCGAGGCCCTGGGCTGGCTGACAACCCCGGACTCCTCGTTTGTGCCCGCGGATGTACACGGTGCAGGCGCCCAGAGAAGCGACCCGAAGGCCGGCGACCCAGGTCAGTACCCCCATGGCCACGGCCCCCAGGGAGACGTAGTACGGATATACAACTTCGTAAGGTGCGTCAGGGACGCCGATGGTACCGGCATTACAGGAGATAGCGGAGGGGAGGAAATGAGCCTGGAAGTTTCATGCGCGAACCCCTCCCCGAGCCAGGTTGCACTGGCCTGTTCCTCCAGTTACCAGGGAACGGCGACACTGGAGGTGTTCGACTGCAGCGGAAGGCGGCTGACTTCAATATGCTGCCTCCCGGAGGGAACCCTGACATGGTCTCCACCGTGCAGCGGGGTCTTCATGGCGCGTCTTTCCTGCGGCGAAGACCAGGTCACCAGGAAGTTCATGGTGTTCCGATAGGAGGCCGCCCCGGGGAACCGGGGCGGCCTGGAACTAGTGCTAGAGGAACTCTATCTCTATTCTGTTGCCGGAGAAGCCCTTTATGGTGAGAAGCTCCTCCATAAGGAAGAGCCCGTCCATGACCTCCCGGGATGGGGTGGCGGAAACCACCTCCAGGGTTGCCCTGCCCCCGGTGAGATCACGGGTGACCACATCGGAGACCCCCCTTATGGAGTTCAGTATCTCCGAGCGGAGGGTCTGCAGTTTTGCGAAGTCGGCGTTGTGGGCCACGATCTCGGTGAGATTGCTGTTTTCCGTCCAGCCCTGAAGTATTACCGACTGGAGGTAGCTTGCGGTGCTGTCCGCCGCCCGGGAACGGGCCTGGTCCTCGCTGAAGGGAAGCTCCACGGTCATGGCGGAGGCGGCCAGGAGAGCGCCGGTGGCGGTGTTCACCGCCCGGGAGCTGACCCTGTACTGGTGAATCTGCCTTCGGGAGCCTGCCACCAGGTGATCCTCGCTTCGGTGCATGGCCGTTCCCGAAACAACTATTTCCGCCCCGGCCTGAAGGCCGAGAAGGGCAGCGGTCCTGTCGTCACCTTCGAGGATAAGCTTCAGCTGATCCGCCTCCAGTATGCTCTGAACCGTGGCGGCGTCCACCACCGGGAAACCCCTTGAGCGGAAGTGGTCCATGACCAGGGTCTCGAACATGGAGGCGCCCATGCTCACGTCGTCAAGGTTCTGGCCGCCGGCCAGTTCCCTCACCAGTACCATTACCCGTGGCCTGCCCTGTTCGGAAAGCAGAAGGCCCACCGCCGCCAGGTCGTTCTCTATGCTGCCGGTCTTTACCGAGGCCCTTATGGTCACCCGGTACAGACCACCGGACTGGCCTTCGTCAATGATCCTGTAGCTGGAGACATAGCCGGTGGTCTTTGAGTAGATGTTATCCTCTATGAGATGGAAGTTGCTTACCTGGGTCTCCGAGGTAATGAAGGTGCCAACCCCCTGTTCCACCGCCTTCCGCAGGGCATCGCTTATGGCGTTGTCCCTGGCTATGTCCGGTGTGGAGGTTATAGCCGCGGCCCCCTCGGCGAGAACCTCAGTTTCCCCGGGCTCTGGTGGTGAAAGAACGGTAGGCCCCGGAGGGGGGGGTGTAACCGCTGTCCGTGTTCCGCAGGCAGGGCCAGGACGATGGAAAGAAGCAGTGCCGCTCTTGCCATGGCCGCCACCTAGATAACGCCCAGCAGGAATTTTCCCGCGGCGGCAAGATAGGGAAGACCGGCCTTGAGCCATCCCAGCGAACTGGAGTCCTCGGGACTGAGGACTATGTCGGTGCCCAGGGCTCCGGCGGCCTGCTGCACTTGAACAACGAAGGGTTCCGATGAAAAACCCGGCTGTGAGAACACGGCGTTAAGGTCGGACACTATCTGTATTGCGTTCTCGGCGGTGGAGCCCATGTAGGAGGCATAGACGCCGGTGTCCAGAAGCAGGTTGCCGCTGGAATCGTAGATCTTAGGGTACATGGACGGCTGCAGCCCGGCCTGGGAACCGTCGAACACAAGGGCTGAGTACTGGTTGAGGAAGTTAAGGGTCTGGGGGGTCATGGGCAGTGCCTGTTCCTGGGAAGAGGCAAGGGCGGTGGCCACGGCACCGGAAAGGCCGGAGGGGCTGTGTATGTCCATCTCCAGCTCCACCTCGACAATGCCTCCCAGGGAGTCGTATCTGGCCGGACCCACCTGCCTGGCGTTCCGCACCACCCCCTCAACCCTGGAGTAGATCACGTCGTAGTCGGTCATGAAGTTCTCAACACGGGTCTCGGAGTTTATCCGCACACCCTGGGCGGCTTCCAGGAGGTTCCTCTGGGCTACAACCACCGCGGCCCTCTCCGCCATGAGTCTGGCCTGGGCGTGGTTGGGGTTGTTCGGGTCGATGACTCCGGAGCCGGTGGCCCTAATGGTGTTCCCGGACCAGTCTATCTCCCCGGAGGGGGTGGTTTCGACGATGTCCCCGGGAACCGCTGCCCTGGGCGCTGCGATGTCCAGGGTTTCCACCTGTGCCTGAACCTGGCCGGGAGAAAGCATTCCCGCCACGGTCTCAATGGCGGAGACCGCGATGCCCGCCCCGGCAACTGTGCCGCAGGCGGTAACAGTGAGTGTCATGGCCAGTGCGGCCAGTACCATTCTTTTCATTTTATGCCTTTCCTAGAGGGTGAGCCCCATGAGGGCCACCTGCAGAGCCATCCGCAGCGCGCCCTCGGCGCCTTCGAAGTCGGAACCCTGTCCGGCGGAGGTATAGAGCACCTCGGAGGTTTCCACGGATATTATCTTAACATGGAGGCTGGCATCCCTCTGGTCCGGTTCATCATCCCAGAAGGAGTCGTGGGCTAAAGAGGTTATGTTGATCGTCATAACGGCCTCCGCCCCCAGAAGCCTTCCCAGCTGAACCGCCGTTGCCTGGTCCACCACCCCGGAGTAAGAGAACTCCTGTTCATCCAGGAGCTGATCCACAATGGACCTGTCGATGAGGGTGAACTTGCCGGTCTGGAGGAGGCTCATCCCTGCGAAATCCTGCAGACCCGGGGAATGGACGAGCTGTGAGGGGGAAGAAGAGGCCGGGGGAAGGACCACCGTTCTCCACTGGGGCTTGCTGTCCAGGACAGGAGACCGGGCGAACTGGGGCCTGGAACCCATCGTGGCAAGCTCGGCGGCGCTGCAGGCCAGCACCGTCAGCAGGGCCGGCAGCAGGACAAAAAAAGTCAAATGGATCTTTTTCAAAGGGCTTCCTTTCTCTTGTGGAATGTTACTGAGCCACTACTATACCTTTTCTCCCCGGGCATTGTTCCCCCGGCAGGGTTCGTGAATACCATAACTGATTATGGTTTATGCATTTGACTTTTGAAAGCGGTATCAGTATCATACCGCTTCGTCCCTTAACCTTTCCCCGAACATTGATCTGGAGATACAATGGTCATAGAAGACACCAGTGTAGTATCGATTCACTATACACTCAAGGATGAAGATGGGGAGGTCCTCAGCCAGTCCCCGGAAAACGAACCCCTCACCTATATGCATGGGACACGGTCCATAATCCCCGGCCTCGAGAAGGAGCTCACCGGCAGGAAGATCCATGAGGAGTTCAGCGTCCGGGTTGAACCGGAAGAGGGCTACGGCCCGGTTCACCCCCAGCTCATAACCGTTCTTGACAAAGAGGCCTTTCAGGGGGTGGACCAGGTGGAGCCCGGCATGCAGTTCCAGGCCAGGGACGACAAGGGGAACACCCAGATAATCACCGTAAGATCCATTGATGGCGATAAGGTGACAGTGGACAGGAACCATCCTCTTGCCGGGAAAACCCTTTTCTTTGACATAAAGGTGGAATCCGTGAGGGGGGCAACCGAAGAGGAACTGAAGAAGGTCTCCCCCCCTGAGTAGGTTTTTCCTCCCGGATACCTCGGTGCGTACACTCCAGCACTGGTTTCCTTTGCGGTGTATCTGCCGGTTTTAGTATATCTTGCGTGCACCCCTGACACCTTTTTAAAAAGTAGGGAGTAAGATGCTCGAAAAACTCAAGGAAATGATCTCCGGTTCAGAGGCCGACTATATCGACATCAGGTACGAGCTCAAGAGGGAAACCTCCGCCGCCGTGGCCGGTCCGGAATTGAAGAAGGCCGGGTCCAGCACCACCGATGGCTATGTGGTCAGAGCCCTGAAGAACGGAGGGTTTTCATCGGTAACCGTAACCGCCGAGTCCGATGTTCCCGAGGCTGTAAAACTGGCGGTCCAGGGCGCTTCCGCCATGGCCGGCGGAGGCAAAACAGTTTCACTGGCCCCGGCGGAACCCTGTGTTGACCATGTGGAGCCCGACCTCCAGGGCGATCCCGCCGATGTGCCCCTTTCGGAAAAGATATCCCTTCTGAAGAAGTACAACGACCTGATGCTGGAGAAGCCGGAAATAGCCAACACCAACATGAGCTACACCGAGGTCGACCGTGAGAAATTCTTCGTGTCCTCCGATGGAGCTTCCATACGGGAGCGTGTATGTACAGTGAGCATCGGAGGAGAGGTGGTTGCACGCAGGGGCGACCTCACACAGAACATCCGCGCCGCTGTGGGGGGGGCAAACGGAATGGCCTCCCTGTATAACCGCGAGGATGTGTTCAGAAAAAGGGCCGAGCTTGCCCGGCAGCTCCTCGACGCCAGACCGGTCAAGGGCGGCACCTACGATGTTGTGATAAATCCCGGTCTCACCGGTGTTTTCATACACGAGGCCTTCGGTCACTTCAGCGAGGCCGACATAATAGAGGACAATCCTCCTCCGGGAGAAAATGGCCCTCGGGGCCAGGATAGGCAGCGAAGGGGCAACCATAATCGCCGACTCCACCATCCCCGGCCAGGTCGGCTTCTACAAGTACGACGATGAGGGAACGCCGGTAAGAAAGACCCCCCTCATGGTCCAGGGCGTACTCAGGGGAAGGCTTCACTCCAGGCGAACCGCCGCCGAGTTCGGAGAGCCGGTCTCCGGCCACGCGGTGGCCGAGGACCACCGCTTCGAACCCATAGTAAGGATGGGCACCATCTACCTGGAAAAGGGAGAGATGTCCTTCGAAGAACTGCTGAAACAGCTTGATAACGGCCTCTATCTCTGCGACGGAAAGGGCGGTCAGACCTCCGGCGAGAACTTCACCTTCGGTGCCCAGTACGGCTATCTGGTGGAGAACGGTGAGATCAAGCAAATGATAAGGGACATCAACATCATGGGTAATCTTTTCAAGACCCTTGGCAACATCGAAGCGGTGGACGATGAAATGGTCCTCAGCGAGAGGGGCGGCTGCGGCAAGGGTCAGATGAACATAAAGAGCGGCTACGGAGGCCCCAGCGTTCTCATCCGCTCCATGGTGATCGGAGGTGCATGATGGAAAAGCTTCTCAGGATCGCCGAAAGCCGGGGATGCAGGGCCGAGGTATACAGTGTCAGGAACAAGTCCCTGGGCATGGGAAAGATTAACGGGGCGGTCAATGATGTTTCCGCCTCCATACAGTCCGGCGTTTCCCTCCGTGTGATAAAGAACGGCATGACCGGCATGTCCTACACCAAGAACCTCATCGACAGGGAAGAGCTGGTGGACAATGCCATGGCCTCCCTGAAGGCCGGTGTGGAAGCCGACTACGACTATCCCGCCTCCGGCGATGTGGAATACACCGCGGAATACGACGAAACGGTGGAGTCCATGGATTTTCCCTGCCTCAAGGGGAAGATGGAAGAGCTGGAAGAACTCTATTCCGGAGTGAAGAGCGGAATAGTTGGAGTAAACGCCGGCTGCGGAACAACCGAGATCACCATAATGAACTCCTCTGGAGCCCGCCTGGTTCACAGGGAATCCGGTGTTTACCGTATGGGGCTCATGATATACCCCGGGACCAGCACCGGCCTCAGGAACGTCTTCCAGGGCAAATCCGACGGGGTGATCCACCACCCAGATGTTCAAAGGACGAAGGAATTCTTTGAGAGTTCACTCCCCGAGGTGGAGATCGGCGGGGGAAGGATGAAGGTCCTGCTTCCCCCGGAAGCCATGTACGCATTTACATGGAGGCTGGGAACCGCCTCTTCGGGGAAAGCCTTCTACGAGAAGATATCTCCCCTGATGGAAAAAAGGGGAAAGCAGGTGATCTCCCCGCTTCTCTCCCTTGTCAGCGACCCCACCACAGGTACCACCGGCCGAAGGGTCTTTGACGACGAGGGGGTTGAAACCGGCAGGGTGCCCATTTTCGAGAAGGGTGTCTTCAGGAATGTCTACAACAATCTCGACTATGCGGCCAAGCTTGGTGAAAAACCCCTTGGAACAGGTTTCAGGGGCGGCATGTGGGGGGGAGAAAAGGTATCCCTTACACCGTCTCCCAGCCTCTCCTTCGCCACCTTCGAAGCCGGGGAAACCTCCTTCGATGACATGCTTAAAATGATGGACCGTGGAGTTATTCTCTATGGCGCCCTGGGAGCCCACTCCGGGAACATCCTCAATGGCGACCTGTCCGTGGGGCTCAGCCCCGGGCTCTATGTGGAGAACGGAAGGGTTGTTGGCAGGGTGAAGGACGGCATGGTGGCCGGCAACATCTACGACATGCTTTCCAGGACAATTGCCGTTGAGAACGCTTCCCATTACACCGGAAGCATGTATGAGAACCCCGCCATCCTCCTCGACGACATCAGCGTAGTGGGTTCCTGAGAAAACCTGGTTTGCCGGTGAAGCGTCAGAATGGTGCGCCATTCTGACGCTTTTCCTTTACCATAGATCAATTCCATCCTTTTCACGAACCGGGCAAGTAGTTGCTGTACATGCCTCTAACGCCACTATTCCAGGGTTTGGCACGGTATTTGCATACATGTACAGTGCGAACAAAAGCAACCCGAAAGGGAAGAAAGGAGCAGAAATGATCTACAGAAAGAAAGCGGATCTGATGCCCTACGATATGGTCAGGACATTCAATAAGCTCGTTGATGGACTCTGGCCTGAAGAGGGCGAGAACAGGGACTTCCAGTGGGCCCCTGCGGTGGACATCTGTGAAAAGGGTGATTCCATAGTCTTCAAGACCGAACTTCCGGGAATACCCAGGGACGACATCGAGATCGAGGTCGCCAATGGTGTTCTCACCATCAAGGGCGAGAAGAAAATGGAAGAGGAAAAGACCGGTGACACATGGCACAGAAGGGAAGTGCGCTACGGAACTTCGTTCGCAGCTTCAGCCTTCCCGCCGATGTGAAGGCCGACGAGGCGGACGCATCGTTCAACGATGGCGTTCTCACCATTTCCCTTCCCAAGGAAGAAAAAGCCCTTCACAGGAAGATCCAGATCAAGGGCTAGGGATCCATGTTACCGGGGCGCGGTCTTACAGGGGCTGCGCCCCTTTTGCTATAATATTGGGGCTGTAACCTCAAACGATTCCACTCTGTGGAGTCTTCATCCAGGGAGCCCCAATGAACGTTCACAAGCTTGAAAAACTGCTGAATCCCAGGCGAATAGCCCTTATAGGCGTAACCATCAACCCCAACAGCGTCGGCGGCGTTGTCCTGGGGAATCTGGTGGGGGGCGGTTTCCGGGGGGTCGTTTACCCGGTGAGCGCCTCCGCTGAGGCCATACTCGGCGTGCCCTGCTACAGGGACCTGTCCTCCCTTCCAAGGCGGCCGGACATGGCGATAATCTGTACACCTGCAGAACAGGTTCCGGGTCTGGTGGAGCAGTGCGGTGAAATTGGAATTGCCGGAGTGATCATCATGTCCGCCGGCTTCAGGGAGACCGGGGAAGAGGGCCTGGCCCTTGAACAAAGGATAAAGGAAACCCTTTCCCGATACGAAGGAATGCGTGTGCTTGGCCCCAACTGCCTGGGCATCATAGCGCCGGGTATCAGCCTGAACGCCAGTTTCGGCGAGGGAATGCCCCGGAAGGGGAATGTGGCCTTCATATCTCAGTCCGGTGCCCTGTGCACATCGGTCCTGGACTGGGCAATACAGGAAAAAATAGGCTTTTCCTACTTCGTTTCCGTGGGGAACATGCTTGATGTGGATTTTTCCGATCTCATCGACTATTTCGGCGAAGACCGGCAGACTGAATCCATAATCCTTTATGTGGAATCCATCTCCCGGGCAAGGGAATTCATCACCGCCGCCAGGGCCTTTGCCAGGACCAAACCCATTCTTGTTTACAAGGCCGGCAGGTTCCCGGAATCCGCCGCGGTGGCCGCCTCCCACACCGGGGCCATGGCTTCCGAGGACGCCATTTACGACGCTGTTTTCCAGAGAACCGGTATAGCCAGGGTCCTGAACATCGGAGAGATTTTTGACTGCGCCGAGCTGATAGGCAGGAACAGGATTCCCAGGGGTCCGAGGCTGGCCATCGTCACCAACGCCGGCGGCCCCGGAGTGATGGCCACCGACTCCCTGATAGCCCAGAACGGCGTTCTGGCAGAGCTTTCACCGGAAACAATAGAGGAATGCGATTCCTTCCTTCCTCCTTTCTGGTCCCATGGGAACCCGGTGGATGTCCTTGGTGACGCCAGGGCGAAAAGGTTCGCCAGGGCAACCGAGGCGGTGGTGAAGGACAAAGGGGTGGACGCGGTTCTGGTAATACTTACCCCCCAGGCAATGACCAAGCCCACAGCGGTTGCCAGGGCGGTGGCCCGAATTGCATCGGAGACCTCAAAACCGGTGCTTGCCGCATGGCTCGGAGGAGAGAGGGTAAGCGAAGGGGCAAAACTCCTGGCCGACTCCGGGGTTCCCGCCTACCGCACCCCTGAGCAGGCCGTGGGAGCCTTCATGACCCTTGTGGATTACTCCCGGAACCTGGAGACCCTCTATGAGACCCCAAGGGACATCCCCGTGGAATTCCACCTCCACCGCCGGGCCATGAGGGAAAGGGTTAACTCCTATGTTTCCACCGGTGAATCGATACTCTCCGAGGAGAATTCAAAGGAGCTTCTTGAGATATACGGCATTCCCGTAACCAGACCGGTTCCCGCCACAACCCCGGAAGAAGCGGTACGCCTGGCCGGGGAAATTGGCTATCCGGTGGTGCTCAAGGTATGGTCGGATCAGATAACCCACAAGACCGACGCCGGGGGCGTAAACTGAACCTGGAAAGCCCCGTGCAGGTTGAAGAGGGGTGGCACGCAATAATGAAAAGCGCTTCGGAAGCGTGTCCCGACGCAGAGATAAGCGGAGTAACCGTGCAGAAAATGGTTCAGATGAAGCACGGCCTGGAGATGATACTTGGTATAAAGAAGGACCCGGTGTTCGGAAGCGTCATAATGACCGGCATGGGAGGAGTGGAAGCCGAGCTCTGGGGGGACAGCTCCCTGGGCTTCCCCCCCTTAATGAGAGGCTTGCCAGAAGAATGCTGGAGACCCTGAAGATATGGCCCCTGCTCAACGGCTACAGGGGGCGTCCCCCGGTGGATGTCGACGCTCTTCTGAATGTCATCATGAGGCTTTCATATCTCACCGCGGACAATCCTGAGATAGTGGAGCTGGACATAAATCCCCTGGTAGTGGGTCCCGACGGCATGGTGGCCCTGGACGCCAGGGCGGTGGTGAAACCCCTCCCGGCCCCGGCCAAGCCATATGCCCATCTTGCCCTGCGCCCCTATCCCGAGGAGTACACCACGGCAGGGAAGCTCTCCGACGGCACCCCGGTAACCCTGAGACCCATAAGGCCCGAAGATGAGCCAAGATGGCTGGAGCTCCTGGGAAGCTGTTCCAGGGAGTCCATATACAACCGGTTCCGTTTCTTCTTCAACTGGTCCACCCACGAGGTGGCAACAAGGTACTGCTACATTGACTACGACAGGGAAATGGCCATCGTATCCGAGATCGAGGAGAACGGGGAGAAAAGGCTTACAGGTGTCGGGCGCCTGGTGGCGGACCCCGACCTGGAAACGGTTGAGTACGCCGTTCTGGTAAGCGACAGGTGGCAGAACAGGGGACTTGGTGGAATGCTCACCGATGTCTGCCTTGAAATTGCCCGGGAATGGGGCATGAAAAAGGTCTATGCACAGACAACCACCGACAATCCCAGAATGGTGCATCTCTTCGAGAACAGGGACTTCAAGGTGGACCATTCCCCCGGCGGTTCCGTGGTGGACGTGGAAAAGGAGCTGAAATGACATTCATGGAAATGGCGGAGAGAACAAGGAGCTACAGAAGATTTCAGGAGGACAGGGATATTCCCCGGGAGGACCTTCTCTCAATGGTAGGGGCTGCCGGGCTGGCTCCCTGCGCCTCCAACCTTCAGCGCCTTCGGTTCAGCATCATTACCGAGCCCGCAGAAAGGGACACTCTCTTCGGCTCCATCGGCTGGGCCGGGCACCTCAAGGACTGGAACGGTCCGGAAGAAGGTGAAAGGCCGGTGGCATACATAGTTATTCACGCCCCTGAGGATGAGAAGAGCTTTACCGGGATCGATGTGGGCATAGCGGCGTCGTACATAGTTCTGGAGGCCGCTGACCTGGGCGCGGGGAGCTGCATGCTTCTCAGCTTTTCCAGGGAGTCAGCGGCGGAGGTTGCCCCGGCTCCGGGGTATACCCCCCGGCTGGTGATCGCCCTGGCTACCCCGACGAGAAGGTTATCCTGGAGAAGAGCTCCCGGAAAACACAGTACTGGCGGGACCGGGAAGGAATCCATCATGTTCCCAAACACCCTGTGAACGAACTGATACTGAAAGGATAAAGATGACCAGACCGGAAGTGTTCGCCGAAAGGCGCAGAAAGCTTGCCGACGGCATGAAGGAAGACTACTGCATAGTTGTGCAGGCATCATCCTCGAAACCCACCAGCGCCGACGGATCATACCCCTATACCCCCTCCAGGAACCTCTATTACCTCACCGGGATCACACAGGAGAAAACCACACTTGTTATGTGGCGGCTGAAGGGCCGGGATCCCCAGGAAAGTCTCTATATATCCCCCTACGACGAGGAGTATGCCAAGTGGTTCGGCACCGTTCTCACCAGGGAACAGGCAACCGAGCGCAGTGGCATCAAGAATGTCATGTTCACCGGCGGAGAGAACAAGTTCCTGGACAAGCTCGTTTCAAGGGAGAGGCTTCAGAACTTCTGGTTCGACTGGCACAACTGCGGAATAGACGGCGCACCGGGGAAACGGCTTCTCTTCGTGAACCGCTTCAGGGAGGCCTATCCCGGTCTGAGTGTCAGGAGCATATCCAATGCGGTCTTCGCCCTGAGAATGATCAAGGACAAGGATGAGATCAAGGGCATCAAGGGGGCCATCGACCTTACCCGCAGGGGTTTTGAGGCGGCGGTCAGGGAGCTGAAGCCCGGTATGAACGAAACGGAGTTCGAGGCTATCCTGCTGTACCAGTGGGCAAGGGCCGGTGAGAAGGTGCCCGCCTTTCCCGCCATAGCCGCCGGGGGGAGCAGGGCCACCTGCCTTCACTACAACTCCAACGATACTGAACTGGCCCAGGGCGAGCTGCTCCTTGTGGACCACGGGGCAATGAAGGGGCTCTACTGCGCCGACATCACCAGAACTGTCCCCGTCAGCGGCGAATACACACCCAGGCAGCGGGAGCTCATGGAAATGGTGCTCCAGATACAGCAGAAGGCAATAGAACTCCTCAGGCCGGGGAAGCTGCACCGGGAATGGAACGACGAGGTCCTGGAGGCCTACAAAGGGATAATGATGGAAAGGGGTGAGATCGAGAAGCCCGAGGACATCGGCGAGTTCTACTACCACGGCATCGGTCACCACCTTGGCCTCGATACCCACGACGAGAACGTATCGGACATTCCCATCGCCCCGGGGATGGTGTTCACCGTGGAGCCCGGCTTCTACAGCGCCGAAGAGGGCATTGGCATAAGGATTGAGGACGATGTCCTGGTGGGAGAGGAGACCAACACCGTTCTTTCCGAAGGCTTCCCCAGGACACCGGACGAGATCGAAGCCCTCATGGCGGCCGAGTGACCGACGAAGGATACATGAGAGTAGCCCTGGAGGAGGCCGCCGGGGCCTTCTCCAGGGGAGAGGTCCCAGTGGGTGCCGTCCTTGTCACCGGCGGCGGAGAGCTCTTTCGCGACTCAAACAGGACCGCCGAAAGGCATCTGCCCCAGTCCCACGCGGAATGCCTGGTGATAAACGCCGCCTGCAGGGCAAGAGGGGACTGGAGGCTGGAGGACTGCACCCTTTACGCAACCCTGGAACCCTGCGTGATGTGCGCCGGCCTCATCCTTGTCACCCGGATCCCCAGGGTGGTTTACGGCGCCTGGGACAAGAGATTCGGCGCCTTCGGCTCTGTCACCAACCTCCTTGATATGCGCCACCTTAACCACTATCCAACGGTGCAGGGGGGAGTTCTCGCTGATGAGTCATCGAGTATGCTGAAGGATTTCTTCAGAAAGCGGAGGGGAGCGGAGCAGGTTTAAAGCCATTCGTAAATTTGACAAATAGATTGCGTAACAATAAGCGGTAAAACAATATAAGCATGACCCGCCTTTGGGTCTTGCAGGCTTGGTTAACGGATGGGGGCGACATGTATTTTAGAATGATCACACTTCTGCTGGCGGTTTCCACCGGTTTTGCCCAGGATCCCCCCGGGCAGCCCTATGCTTCCTACTGGTTCCCTAATGAACTCCTTGCCTGGACCCCCGCCGGGGACGCCGACGCCCCCTACAATCGGAGCTTCATTTCCCTGGCCAGCCGTTCCTACGGCGATACCCAGTGCAACGCAAATGCCAGTATCGATCAGGGCGGAGTTTCAGCCCTGAGCATCATGTATCCCTCAACCAGCTTCAACCCTTCCCAGGGCGGAACGGGCATCGACTGCTACGCCTTCAACTACTGGCAGTACATCGATCATCTCACATTCTGGGGTGGAAGCTCAGGTGAGGGACTCATATTGGCCCCTAATCCCGGGGTAATAGACGCCGGACACAGAAATGGTGTCCCGGTCTACGGAACCATCTTCCTGCCACCCACGGCCTACGGAGGTCAGATACAGTGGGTGTGGGACCTTGTGCAGAAGGACGGATCCACCTTCCCGGTTGCGGACAAGCTCATCGAAATGACTGAATACTACGGCTTTGACGGCTGGTTCATCAATCAGGAGACCGCCGGGGGCAATGCCCAGCTTGCCCAGGACATGCGTGACTTCATGATATACATACAGCAGAATTCCGATCTGGAAATACAGTGGTATGACGCCATGACCGAGGCCGGGGGAATCAACTGGCAGAACGCCCTTAACGACAACAACGACTGGTATTTTCAGTACGGCGACGACCTTGTGTCACAGCATATGTTCCTTAACTTCTGGTGGAGCGCCGCCGGTCTTCAGAATTCAGCTACCCATGCCCTGTCGCTTGGACGAAGCCCCTATGAGCTCTATGCCGGTGTGGATGTCCAGGCGAACGGCTACAACACCGGGGTGGACTGGAACGCCATCTTTCCCGTGGAGGGCGACCATGTAACCTCCCTGGGGTTCTACTGCCCTAACTGGACATACACCAACGCCGCCAGCCACCAGGCCTTCTATACCAGGGCGAACCGTTTCTGGAGCGGCGCGAACAGGGATCCATCGAACACCGACACCCCCCATCCCTGGAAGGGGCTTGCCCACTACTACGCCGCCAGGACCCCCATCACCTCCTTCCCCTTCGTGACCAACTTCAACACCGGGCAGGGCTACATGTATTCCATCGAGGGGATATGCTCTCCGATTTGGAATGGCACAACAGAAGCCAGCAGGATGTTCTGCCCACATGGAGATGGATGGCCCACGGTTCCTCCACCCCCCTCTACCCTGAAATGAGCTGGGAGAGCTCCTACTATGGCGGTAACTGCCTCAAGGTCTCAGGGGACCTTAATCCGGGTAACGGCACCATGCTCTATCTGTTCAAGACCGACGCGGTAATAGAGCCCTCGGATTCCCTTCTCCTTGTGTGGTACGCAGAGAACTCCGGGGACCCCTCTGGAATGGAAGCGGCCATGTCCCTGGCAAGCAGCCCGGAAACCTTCCAGTATATCCAGGTTCCCGAAGCGGAAACCCCAGGCTGGAATACCTTCACCTACTCCCTGGCTGGACAGTCCGGCTCCACCATGGCGGTGGCGGGGATCTATTTTTCCACCACGGAGGCGGTACAGGACTACACCGCCCTCATAGGGAGGATGGGGGTCATAAGGGGAGAGACCGATATCCCCCAGCCACCTTCCGGACCCTATGTGGAGCAGTTCAGCCAGATGGATGACACCAGCGGGGCAATAAGGCTCAGGTGGGAGCATTCACCATCGGATGTTTACACATACAATGTTTACAGACTTAACGCCGACGATAGCAGAACCTTCCTCTGGGCAACCCCCGGCAACGCCTGTTTCGTTCCTCTGGTAACAAGGCCTCCAGGTGAGGAACAGACGGAGATACTCATCGAGGCAGTGAGTCCGGAATTTGGTTTCTCAGAGGCTGTATCCACCACAATAGATTGGGAGACCACAGGCATCGGCGGTGGGAACTCCGGCTCACTCTTCCTTCAGCATCCTGCAATCAATCCAGTTAGAGGCATCCTCTCAATTGGCTACAATCTCCCCGGCCCCGGCAGGACCACCCTTCGGGTTTACGACCTCTCCGGCCGGGTCGTGGAGAATCTGGTGGACGCGGAACTCCAGGCGGGAGAGTACCGGGTGAACTGGAACACCGATACTGTCCCATCGGGTCTTTATGTCTACAAGCTGGACTGCCCCGCCGGTTCCCTTACGAGGAAGTGTATGGTGTTGTAGTAAGGCCATCCGTAAATTTGACAAATAGATTGCGTAAGCAAAAGCAGTGGAACTATTTAAACGTGACCTACTAACAGGGGAAGTGAAGCTTGCTTTGCGGAAAGGGGCGACATGTTTCTCAGGACGATAACACTGTTGCTGGCTGTTTCCACCGGGTTTGCCCAGCAGGTCTTTACCGAGGTTTCCGCCCAGATGGGCATAGGCGGTCAGAATGGACTTGGGCACGGGGTCTCCTGGTGCGACTACAACGAAGACGGTGATCTCGATGTGGCCTTTTCCAACCAGGACGGTTCCGGCTTCTGGCTGTACAGGAACGACGGGACCCAGTTCACCGATGTAACAGCACAGGCTGGTCTAGCAGGACTGGGGGCCAACAGGATCCTCTGGGGAGAAATGACCGGTGACGACCATACCGACCTCATCCTGTCACGGAGTTCCTCCACGAAGTTCTTTGAGAATAACGGCAACGGAACCTTCACGGAGATAACTGCCGGCAGCGGCATAACCGGAGCCCCTGCGCTGGTAGCGGACTTCAACAACGACGGAAACCTGGACCTGCTTTCCCTTACCTCTTCGGGATGCCAGGTACTGCTGAACTCCGGCACCGGGGTCTTTGCCCAGGGTCCGTCGGCGGTCGGCAGCTGGTGGTGCGCCGCATGCATCGACTACGACATGGATGGCGACCCGGACATATACCTGGGGACCTACGGCAGCTCCCCCAATACCCTTCTTCGGAACGACGGCGGTTCACTCACCGATGTGACCGCCGCCGCCGGGGTAGAGTTCGGAGGAAGCACCACGGGAATAACAGTGGGCGACTGGAATAACGACGGCCTTCCGGACCTCTACCTGGCCAACTACAGTTCTCCCGGGTGCAAGCTCTTCGAGAACAATGGAGATGGCACATTCTCAGATGTCACCTCCGCCGCCGGGGTAACCGGTCACACCGACACCCGGACCGCTGCCTTCACCGATTACAACAACGACGGCTGGCTGGACATTTTTGCTTCACACCACGATTTTTACACCTACTCCAATATCATGTGGAGGAACAACGGCGACGGCACATTTTCCGATGTGGGCAGCGAGCTGGGGCTTTCCGGAGAATTCATGGGAGACTACTTCGGTACAGCCTGGGGGGACTACAACAACGATGGAGACATCGATCTCTTCGCAGTGGGACACATAGACAAGTACGTGCTGTTCAGGAATGACCAGAGCGAAACCCTCCCTGCCAACTATCTCACGGTAACACTCCGCGGGACCGATTCCAACCGGGATGCTGTGGGTGCCTGGGCCACCGCCCGGTTCGGGTCAACCGCCCTTACCCGATGGGTAAAGGGCGGTGAGGGCTACCATGATCTTCACAGCTTCCCCCTGGAGTTCGGTCTTTTCGATGCTGAAACTGTGGATTCTCTGGAGATACACTGGCCCTCGGGGCTTGTGGAAACCCATTACGGCATAACTGCGAACCAGCACATTACCGCGGTTGAGGGCGAGGGCTTTTCCGGTATCAGCATTTCTCCGGCTCCGGTTCACGGTCTTCCCCTTCTCAGGGTTTCGCAGAACCCCTGCCGTGGAGCCCTTGTTGCATTCCTTTCCCCGGGCAGCGGCCAGCTGTCCGTTTTCGACTGTTCAGGACGGCTGGTGGAGAGTTATCAGGCCGACCAGGGGCTATCCGGATCGGTGCTGTGGGACCCCGGTGAACGGACAGGCTTGTTCCTCTTGAGGTACGAAACCCCATCCGGAGTGGCGGAAGCAAGGGTCGTGGTGCTCTGAAGCTCAGGGGATCTCCGGCATGTCCACCACATAAAGTCTGGGATATTCCGGGTCCTGAAGGGAGTAAACCAGAATGGTCCCATTCTGGACCTTCAGGTTGATGAAATCCATGCTTCCAGGCTGGGTAACCCCCTGGAACCGCACCACCGCCAGGTGCTCACCCCCGGTATCGTACACATCCATGATGACCTGATCGCTGGTTCCGTTCCTTACCCAGACCCGGCCTTCGCCGTCGGCCCCAAGGCCCTGGGGTTGAATCATCCAGCGATAGGGATCCGGTTCGTACATTATGTGGTCCTCCGGTATTCCCCTTTCCTTCAGTATGGCGGTCATCATGGCGGTCTCATCGGCAAGCTCCTCGGAGGTTTTGGATACACGGGGCATTTCCCTGCTTATGGTGGTGAGAAGGCTTCCATCGGGGTTGAAAACATCTATTTCATAGGTTTCCGAAGAAGTGGGAGCCACGTACACCAACCCCTCCGGAGAAGCTGCGAAACTGGCGGAGAAGAAAGAGTTCCGAAGGAACTCGTCCATTCGCTGGGGGTTGAAGGAAAAGCTGTTCCTGAAGTATTCCACTCCTGGCTCTGAGGCATCGTCCCATCTACCTACTATGAAGCTTACGATCATCTCCTCTTCAGATGGCTCCATCTTCGTTATGGCGCCTACATATCCCATATCGTTCACCCCCCAGGCCCACTGCGGGACATTCTGCCCGAGGAAATCGGTCCTGAGTTCCATGAATTCACCGGAGGCGGAGAACCTCTGTAATCCCGTAGCATGGTCCAGTATCCCTATGGTGTTGTCCGAAAGCCTGACGATCCCTCCGGGCCTGAGCAGTTCGCCGGGGCCGCTGCCGCTTCTGGACACCTGCCTTATGAACTCACCCTCGGGGGTGTAAAGTCTGGCGCATCCCTTGGCTTCGTCAAGGATCGCGGTCACTCCTCCGTCCAGGGTTATTGCATCGGCGATGGTTGCGAAGACGTAGTTTGAGTCGCCCAAGAGGATCCCAATGGTATCCCGGGGGGAAACGGTAATGGTGTCAGGGATGGCACCCATGGAAGGGTCTTCCTCAAGGGGCCTGCTGCCGCAGCCCGCCAGAAGGGGCACAATGGATAAGAGATAGAATGTTCTTTTCATGGCTCTCCTTTCTGGAAAGATATATAAAACCATCCGTAAATTTGACAAATAGATTGCGCAAAACTAAGCAGACTAAGACCTTACAGATTGAGCCCCATGCTCAGCCAGAGGGGCAGCGTGACAAGTGCTGCAAGATGAACCACGAGCTGCAGAGAAGCAACAAGTTCCCACTCTCCGTGGTATCTACGGGCCACAAGGGCATGGTTCGTTGCCGGGGGAGCCGCGGAAACCAGCAGGAGAATGGTGGCTGCCAGTGGGGGAAGGCCGGGAAGGGCCCATCTTATGAGGCCATAGACCACCGCCGGGACCAGCAGGAGCCGTATGATGATCAGGGGAAGCGAGTTCCTGAGACCGGCCTCGCCCCTTCCCATCCCCGAAGCTATCATTCCGCCCAGTATGAGCATTGCCAGTGGGGATAGAAGGCTGCTGAGGTAGCCGGCGGCGGAAAAAGGCTTTTCAGGGGAACGAAAGCCCCGGCTTCACCCCTGGCCGTTTCCCTTACACCTGGAATCAGTGTAAGGAGTATTCCCGCTATCAGCGATATCAATGGGGGATTGAACACCAGCTTCAGCCGCTGGCGGACCGAAGGAACCCCCGAACCACCAAGAAGTAGAACACCGGCGGTCCACATGGCCAGAGAAGAAGGAACGGCGATTATCGATATGTAGACGATGGCCTGGTCATGGAGCTGCGGAGGTGTAACCGCGAGTATTACCGGCAGGGGAAGGTACAGGCTGTTGGAAATCATCATCATTGCTGTGACCGCCCTGTCCTTCGATGGGGATATCCCCGGGAACGCCCGAAACCAAAGGGTTCCGAAAAGCCAGGAGATAAGGATCCATCCAGTGGCCACAAGGGCGAGTACTCCTCCACGTTCAAGGAGTTCGAATGTGAAGGAACGGGTCATGGCCAGTATGAAGGCAGCGGGGATCACCGCGTCTATCAGGAAACGGGTAAGGTCGGACATGGTGCCATCGCCTATCCATCCCCTGCGGACCATTATGAAGCCAAGCAGGACAAGCAGGGCCATCTGGCCAATGATGTCCAGAGACACATACAGACCGTTGAGAAAGGCCCCGGCCTCGTTCATACCCGCCTCCTAAAGCAAGTCTGGAAACTAATACACCATGGGCCTGTTCTCAACCTGGCGGATGTCCTTCGATCATCCCCGGCAACAACGCCCACACGAGAAGAAGGGGCCCGGCATTCCGCCGGACCCCCTGGCGATGCTGCAGTTCTATATGCTGAGTACGGTGAACTCTATCCTTCTGTTCCTGGCCTTATTGGCGGCATTGTCGTTGGGCGCTACGGGGTTGGATTCGCCATGGCCAATAGTGGTAAGCCTGTTGCCCGCTATTCCCTTGCTTACAAGGTACTGGTAAACCGACTGGGCCCTGCGCTCGCTTAGGGTCTGGTTGGAGCTGGCGCTGCCGTCGCTGTCGGTGTGACCGGCTATCTGCATCCTTGCTGAGGGGTTGTCACGAAGAAGGATGGCCACACTGTCCAGTATGGGGTAGCTTTCCGGCTTTATGTTCGCACTGCCGGAATCGAAATAGATGTTGTCGAAGCTCATCACTTCGCCCTCGCGAAGGGCCTGCCTGAGGGAAAACTCCACACGGACAGTTTCATTGGCAATTGCTGTTACCGACTTGTTGTCGGCTATGAAGCCATCGGCCTGGACCGCTATAGGCCATGTGCCGGCTTCCACCTGGGCGGTGAAAACACCTGCGCTGGAGGTGCTGACAGTGACCGGTTCGGTGCTTCCGATGGTAACTGAGGCTCCCTCGATCGGCCTGCCCTGGCCGTCTTTCACAGAACCGCTGATGGTGCCCAGGTTGGGAACCAGGGCGAAGTCCAGAGTGGCGGACTGCTCGCGGCCCATTACCACCATGGCGTTTGCCGGGGCGTAACCCCCGGCTATTACCGTTACTGGAACCTCACCTGCTGGTATGCGGTGGGTGTAGAAACCTGTTTCCTCGTCACTTGTTACGTTGGCGATGGGCACTCCGGGAAAGGTAATGGTGGCGAACACCGGCAGTCCGGTGATGGAATCGGTTACCACTCCGCTGAGGGTGGAGAGATCTGGGCCATTGTCTTCGGTCATCATGTCTGAGGAGAAGCCAACTCCGATACCAACACCGTAGTCAAAGGTGCCGCCTATGGGAAGGGGTGCCCTTTCTGCGCGGTCGGCCTCGGTGACCTCGCCCTGCTGATAGAGGCCATGCCCCAGGTCGTAGTAGAGGGGATCGAAGGTGCTGGTGCTGAGGTCGAAGGTGACATCTATAAATGTGCCGGAAGCATTCTTGAACCGGATGCCAGGGGTGAAGTAGGAAACCGTTGCATCGTCGCGGTCGAGGAGCTTCTGGCTGGAATACTCAAAGAAAATATCGGCGTGGGGGTGGGGATCTCAATACCAAAGGCCCAGGAGAAAATGCCGTCGGAAACTTCGAGAGCGATGTCGGTGGAGTCGGAGTAGCTCCAGCCAACGCTGTCTGCTTCTACCCGGAAATCCGTGAAATGATAGTTCTGGGTATACTTCGAATAGCCCAGGTTGAGGTGAGCCTTCACCGCCGCCATAGGTATCCATCTGCCAAAGTCTCCGGAAATCAGAAGGTCTGCCCCCAGGGAGGAGTTGCCTGTGGTGGTAAAGGGCTTTCTGAGAGTACTTATTATCTGACCGGTATGCCATCTGCCATCGGGGTCATCCAGGGCCCTCATGAAGGCGGTATCCGCCGGGGACATGCCAAACCTGAAGGTACCACCGAACCAGATCACATCCTCGAGGTTCGGGATGGGGTTGTAACCGCCGTGGACCGCCAGGTTGACTCCTTCGAAACCGTGAACATTCTCCCAGTGGCCTGTTGAGCGCTCTTCGTAGAGGTCTCGCTCGTACATTGTGCCTGAATAGGTGGCGATGGCGGCAATGTCCACATAGTCCCAGACGCCGTAGCCCAGGGTGAGCATTCCCTGGCCGGTGTGTTCCGTTTCGGTGATCTCAGGAAAGAGGATCGTCTGGGGAAGATAGTGGCTGTGGTAGATGAAGTTTCTGTATTCGTTCGCCGCGGTCCAGTAGTTCAATCCTATGCCGAAAGACATTTCGTTGAACCCAAGCGGCATGGCCCTGCTCACCCGGTAGAGTCCGGGCACGCCCCATATAGAAGGAGCCGCCACGGCGGCGGTTATTCCAAGTGTCATAAGCAGGATAACGGCAGTTTTCAATTTGACCCCTCCTTGAGAAAATGATGCTCATCTTATCACGAAAGCATGCTAACATAACCCTTTGAGGTCAACTGATGGAAAAAGAGCTTGACTGAAATGGGAATCTGGTCTATAGAAACAACATGATCGATAATACTGAAGCCGGTTATATTACGGTTCATGTAAGGGTGCGCGGCCAGGTTCAGGGAGTCGGGTTCAGGTACTGGGTGCTTTCCAGGGCCAGAAGCCTGTCCCTTTCCGGTTTTGTGAAGAATCTGCCCGACGGGTCGGTGGAAGCCGCCCTCTCCGGGAATGAAGACGCCGTGGAAAGCATGATGGAACTGCTCCATCACGGCCCTCCCGGGGCTTCAGTGCACTGCGTGGAAGTAATGAAGAAGGGCCCGGGCGAACCCTACTCCGGAGGTTTTTCCATTCTCCGGTAGAGGAGTGCCTACAGAAAGGAAGATGCCGAATGAGAAAAACCCTGTCAGTTCTTTTGCTGGTGGTCTGTTCCACCATGGCATGGGATCCTCTCTCTTCTAACTACATGAGTCATGTGCTGCCGGTGACCGGTACCGACAGCGATTTTTCCCTTGGGTACTTCTCCTTCAGCGAGTACTGGGAAACCGACACCCTTAACTTCGACAGCCTGTATGAGCACCGGGAATCCTACGGCATTCTGCGATTCATGTGGGCTGGAAGCTACGGCCTCACCCCCAGTCACACCATCAGGCTCATCATCCCCGGTTTCCTTCAGTTCACCGGCCCCGGGGAAACAGCCGGAGCAGGCATAGCTGACCCCTGGATTTCCGTAGAGGGCTGGATGAGCAGGGATCCTCAGCTGATCCTCAGGGGAGCCCTGAGACCCACACTGAAGGGCACCCTGGATTCCGGGGAGTACACAGAGAGCGACAGGCATGTTGCAGCGGAGGTGTCCGGAACCGTCCAGCTGCCCCTGTCAGGACCTGCCTCAGGTCCAAGGCTTCAGGCTTCAGGGGGTCTTAGACACTACTTCACCGCATGGGACCGCGTCCACGGAACCATGTCCGACTCCGCCGACACATCACCGGGAACCGAATTCAGAGGCGGGGTCAGAATGATCCTTCCGGTGAACCGGGAGCTGGATTTCAATTTCGGTCTTGAAATGGCCAGCAGGGGCGAAACCGAGATAGATTCGCAGGAAATCCCCGGAAGCGGTGTTTCCCATGTTGATTTCCGCACCGGCATTGAACTCGACAATACACAGCTGAAGCTTGATGTGGACGTGTTCTTCAGGCTCAGCGGCGAGAATGTGAACAAGGAATGGGGACTCATGGTCAGCGGTATCGGATGGAACTTTGGCGATCTCTTCAGTGTGACATCCGGCGGAAGAACAGGCTCCTCCGGGTCCTCCGGAGATTCAGGGGGCAGAACCAGGTGAAACGGTTCATATTTCCCGCATGGGTGTTCCTGGCCTCTCTGCTCCTTGCGGTTCTTTCAAGGCCGGGAAGCCTTGGCATTTCCCTTGAGAAGGCTTCTCTGATCTATGCAGAAGCGCTGTCTTCCGGAAACCCCCGGCAGGCGCTTGATATGATGACCCCGGAGCTGGCCTCGGGTCTCAGCCCGGATTTCCTGGGAGGGCTTCAGGGGGTCCCCGTGCCGGAAACTTTCATTTTCAGCGGCACCGACGAGGACGGGATCAGGATGGCCGGTTCAACGGAAGAGAGGGGAAGCAGGGTGCTGTGGTTCTCCACCGGAGAAGGTCTTCTGGTTTCCCGGGATACAGCCGTTGACAACCTGCTTGGATCTGCGGTAATGCTCTGCCGGGCCAGTGCCGCCTTAAACCCGATGGGAGTCTGTCCGGTATCCGGAGAGCCCTACCGGTTCAATGAATCCACAGGTATGGTAACATGCACCGAAGGCCACCTGGGAGATGGCCTGTATGTCGGTTCAGACAACTGTGCAATGCGAAGGGATTCGGTGGCTGCCGAGATAAGGGCCTTTCTGGAAGCAGGATACAGCCTTCCCGATTCGCTCGAAAACATTTACACGATCAGTTCTGAAGAATTCGGAAGAAGGGGAGGCTGGCGTTGTCCCGACAATGGCTACAAGTACTACGAGATAAGGGAAGGGATGGTCTTCTGTCCCTTTCACCGGGAGTCAACCGCGATAACGGTGGAGGAATGAGCAGTTTCCCCGACCTTGTTGAGGACCAGACCACATTTGAATCCCTGATATGTGAACTCCGAAAAAAGCCGGTGGTCGCCATCGACACCGAGTTCCACTGTGAGAAGCGATACTGGCCGGACCTTTTCCTGATTCAGCTGGCTGCGGAGGGCATAGGACCAGTTGCGGTGGATCCCCTTGCTGTTAAGGATCTCTCGCCTCTATCCCAGCTTTTCTCAGACGAGACCACCGTTAAGGTTCTTCACAGCGCAAGGAATGACCTGGCAATCCTCTTCGGGACCATCCCCGGCTTTTCCGTGATTAACCTCTTCGATTCCCAGATAGCCGCGGCTTTCCTTGGTTACGGAGAACAGATAAGCCTTGTCAACCTGGTCCAGTCCGTGTGTAACGTTAAGGCAATCAAGCAGTACTCAATGAGCGACTGGTCCGCCAGGCCGCTAAACAAGGGGCAGCTGGACTACGCCCTCGATGATGTCCGCTATCTGATCAAGATACACGGTACCCTTTCCTCACAGCTGAAGAAGAAGGGAAGGACCCATTGGTTCCTGGGTGAGCAGGAGCCCCTGCTCAGGGCGGAGACATATGCGGTATCCATGGAGAAGCTCTTCGGTAAGGCAAGGTCCGCCGGGAAGGTTAAAAAGGCGAATTTCCCGCTTTTGTGGAGCCTTGTGCAATGGCGGGAGAAGGTGGCTGAAGGGATGAACAGACCCAGGGTTTTCGTGGCCCGGGATCACCTTCTGTGCAGGCTCGCGGTCCTTGCCCCGGCGAACATCCAGGCCATAGAGAGGCTTCGGGGCTTCCCGGTGGATTCGTGGATAAGTACGGCAACGCAATAGTGGAGATCGCCCGGGAATGCAGAAAGAATCCTCCGAAGGATGTGCCGGTGATAACCATGCCGAGGCACGACTGGGGATACTCCGCCAGGAAGGACATTCTCAGGATATTCCTTAAGATGAAGTCCAAAGCACTGGATCTTTCCCCTGCTCTGGTCCTGCCCAGGGAGAGCTTCGAGTCGATCCTGGAGAAGCCGCCGAAGAACCTGAAGCAGCTCATGGATCGTGAAGACCTTACCGAATGGCGGAAGGAGGTGCTGGGTCCGGAGCTCGTCGATGTCCTTACGGGCAAGCTTGCCATTTCTCTGAGAAAAGGGAGTACCATCAAGTTCGTAAAACTGTGATCCCCTGATGCCGGGAGGAAAGCTGGTGAAAAGTGCTCCATGATATAACAAAGACCATCCATGAGGGAATGGCCGTATGGCCCGGGGATGTTGAATACAAAAGGGAAACGGTCCAGAACGGGGAGTTCTCATCCTCTTCGGTGACGATGTCCCTGCATACGGGTACCCACATGGATGCCCCCAGGCACAGATTCGAGGATGGCAGGACCATAGACGGTTTCGACCCTTTCATGGTGCCGGCCCTTCTGGAGACCGCAGGGGATTTCAGGGGGAAAGCGGTTCTCCTGAGGGGGCCTGTCACCCCGGAGGAAGCCTCTGAGATCGTTTCCGGTGGAACGGTTCTTGTGGGAACCGCTTCCATTTCCATAGATCACCCGGGAACCGACGCCGCCCATAAAGCAATACTGGGCGCCGGAATACCTGTGATAGAGAATCTGGTCCTCGACAGTATAGTGCCTGGAGAATACCTTATGCTGGCTTTCCCATTGAAGTTTCAGGGGGCCGACGGCTCTCCCGTCAGGGTCATACTGGCTGACTCCCCTGCTGATGTCCTTTCAGGATCTCCCTGAAATGATCATGTCCCACCCAGTTCTCCGGTGAATCGGCAAGCACTTCTTCAAGGGTAATACCCGGGGAAGGGTCGAGCATTTTTTCCAGATACATGATCCTCAGATCGATCTCCCGGGCTATGTTCTTCTTTCCCTCTATCATGGGGCCGTGGGACAGGAGAACTCCATCGGTTTTCATGGCCCTTATCAAATTAAGGGACTGAATGTGCTCCTCTATATGCCCCCTTTGAACCCAGGGCAGTATCCTCCTGCCATCGTACCGTGCCATGAGATTGTCCCCGGCGTGGAGATATTCTCCGTTGATGTCGATCAGTATGCTGCATTGAGAGTGCCCCGGCGCCGGAATGAATCGCAGAGAGAAGCGGCCGAAACTGAATGCCTCTTCAAACTGAACCGGTGTGACTTTCTGGGGAATATGCTTCGAAAGGGTGCGCCGGTATTTTGGGCTCCCCAATAGGGTAATTCCCTCCGGAAGGGCCATGAGCCCGGCTATATGATCGTTATGGAAGTGTGTGGCCACCAGATGGGTGAGGCTGAGACCCTTTCCCTGAGTTCCCTGAGCACCCTGCGGGCCTGGGAGCGGAATGCGGCATCGATGAGCAGGATGTCATCTTCGTTCCGGAGCCCGTAGAGGTTGAAGCCATAATCGAACCCCTCAACTTCCGGAAAGTTAAAAAGGATCAGGCCGTTCTCGATGTGATGCAGATGCATTTCTCTCCCTTTCCGTAATAGGGTCTTTAAGCTATATTCCTTACCCCGCCAGTACAAAATCATAATGCATATTCAGGGGGCTTCCAATGATCAGACCAGGCAAAAAGGCCTTAATCCCGGCGATTCTTATCCTTATTATCGCTGTCCCGGTGGGATATCGGTACAGAGGTTATGCACGAATGAAAATGCTTCAGTTCCTTCATTCATTCGACGATGCCCCTGAAGTACAGGAGGAAACCGAGATGCCCCCCGGAGCATGGTGGGAAGCCCGGGAAACCACCCTGGAGGAAGATGGCCTCACCGATATCGAAAGGGAACAGCTGGAGCTTCTTCGCTCCATCGGTTATCTGCCGGGATATGAAGAGGCTCCGGTGGAAACGGGAGTCACCGTCCATGATACATCAAGGGCCTTCCAGGGTTACAACATACTGATCTCCGGCCATGGTCCCGGGGTTACCATGATCGACATGAACGGAGAGGTGGTCCACGACTGGTTCAACAACCAGGTCTCCATTTACGGCCTCTGGCCGGATGCCCAGGACCAGGGAATGCCCTTCGCGTACTGGCGAAGAACACATCTCGATGCGAATGGGGATCTTACCGTAATGATAGAGGCCGGGGGAGTGGTAAAGGTCGACCGGGATTCAAACCTCCTCTGGTACAGCGATTGGAACGGTGCCCACCACGATATCTGCGTGGATCGTGAGGGAAATATCTATGCCATAGGCAGGACCATACACGAAAACCCCTCATACTTCCCGGGTAAGACCATAGCGGAAGACTTCATAGTGATACTTGATTCCCTGGGAAACGAGATCCGCCGCATTTCCACACTTGATGTCATCAGGAATTCCCGATATGCTCCGGTACTTCGCAGGATGCCCGACGGCGGAGATGTCCTCCACGCCAATACCATTGAATACATAGAACCGGATGCCCTGCCCGAGGGGTATGAAGGTCCCCTGCGGCCCAACACCGTGCTTCTTTCCCACAGAGCCATCGACCTTGTCTGCGCCGTGGACCTTGAGGAGGAATCCGTTTACTGGGCGGAATCGGACCTCTGGCACATGCAGCATCAGCCAACGGTGCTGGATGACGGCACAATGCTGGTGTATGACAATCAGGGTCTGATACGGAGATCCACCGTCCTTCAGATCGACCCTGCAACCAGCGAGGTGCTCTGGCTTTATCGGGGCGATGGTGATGACCCCTTTTATTCCGTGGGAGCGGGTTCCTGCCAGAGGCTTCCCAACGGTAACACCCTCATCACCGAATCAATGATGGGGAGAGCTTTTGAGGTAACACCAGAGGGAGAAACAGTCTGGGAGTTCTATAACCCCCATCGGGCCGGGGAGGATCAGGAACTCGTTGCCACCCTCTTTGAAGTGGTGAGGGTTTCCCCGGAAATGGTAGAGGGCTGGCTTTAGAACAATACCCGAATATCCGTGATCGCCGGGTCGTACTCCCTCAGCTCGCAAGAGGAGAAAAGTTCGTCGCCCATGAATCGTTCCGGAACCGGGGTATCGGGCACCAGCCTTATGTACAGCCCTTCGTAAACCGTTCCCTGAAGGTCGACCCAACCCTCGGCGTCCCATGCGAAACCAGCCATCTGGAATTCTCCGATCACCGCCTCGAGGTCGGTCAGCCTTGATCCCAGCCCTATACCCTCGGCGGTTCTCGGACCGGACCCCTGGATCCGTATCTGGGATATTCTGCCCTCTTCCCAGATGACTGCCAGTTCGTTCTCGGTGCCTCCGCCGATAAGGGTTCCTTCAGCGTAGTATCCTTCGCCAAGGTGTTCCCTGGTATCCTCAAGGTTCTCTTCCCCGAACACTGCGAGGTCTTCCCGGACGGTGTCCCTGGTTATTCCGGCGATCCCGTCCGGTGTGATTATCCAGGAGGGGAATGCGGCCATGGACCCGGCTATCAATATGCACAGCGGAAAACTCATGTTGCAGGTTCCTTTCAAAAGGGGGCATGCCCCGGCGGCATGCCCCGTGTTCAGTCCTTAGAGAGAGAAGTAAAGCCCGTGTTCCAGCGGATGCGGATTTCCCCTGAACAGGTCAGCCTCTTTCCCCTTAACATCAAGGAACGCGTCGATGAGATCCGGGGTGAAGACATCGTCTGTCTGAAGGAAGTCGCGGTCCTCGGCCAGGGAGTCCAGGGCCTCGTGGAGGCTGGTGGGGAGACAATGAAGTCCGGAGGTGTCGTATCCATCGCGGAACACGTTCTCGTCGATGGGGCCGAAGCCCATTTTTTCCGGTTCCATTTCATTCTTTATGCCGTCGATGGCCGCCATGAGCATGGCCCCCATGGCCAGGTAGGGGTTGCAGGTGCCGTCGGGGGTCCGGTATTCGAAGCGCATTTTCTTCGGTGAACGGGCGTAGGCGGGAACCCTTATCGCCGCTGAACGGTTCGGACCGCTGAAGAATCTGTAGACCGGGGCTTCCTGGTTCGGGACCAGTCTACGGTAGCTGTTTACGCTGGGGTTGGTGAATGCGGAAAGGGCCCTGGCGTGGTGAAGTATGCCTGCTATTGCCGACCTGGCGGTGGGACTGAGACTGCAGTAACCGTCCTTCTTGTAGAATATCCTCTCCCCGGATTTCTCAAAGTAGAGATGGAAGTGCATTCCGCTTCCTGGCTCCCCCGGGATTGGTTTCGGCATGAATGTGGAAGCCATGTTGTGGCTGAGGGCAACATTCCTGATGATGTGCTTGGCTATCATCACATTGTCGGCGCTGACCATCATGGGGGAGAAGTTTACCTCTATCTCCGCCTGCCCCCACCTTCCCACCTCGTGGTGATGGTACTTAACGCTGAGGCCAGCCTCCTGCATCTTTGCCACCATCTCTCCCCTGATGTCGTGAAGGCTGTCGAGGGGGAACATCGCGTGGTAGCCGCTGTGGGTGGCGTGTACAAGGCCGTGGGTGTCGAAATCTTCCGAGGCGCCGGGGTTCTCTATGTTCCTGAACTCGTATCCAGAGGTGCCGGGGCGGGACCAGTAACGGGCCTTATCGAAAAGGTAGAACTCGAACTCCGGTGCCCAGAAGCTGTCCGTTGCTATTCCGGCGAATTTCAGAAGGCTGCAGGCTTTCCTTGCGATCCCCCTGGGGTCCCGGCTGTAGGGGTGTCCCGTTACACAATCCACGATGTCGCCGAAAAGGGCCACGGTGGGTTTCCTGGCGAAGGGATCGAAATAGAGCCTTCTGGGGTCGGGAATAAGGGCCAGGTCTCCGGCTTCGGTGCTGCTCATCCCGGCAAGTGTTGAGCCGTCAAAGCCTACTCCCCGCAGAAAAAGGTCACTGGGGGCAGAGGATACGGGAAGGGTGACATGGCGCCAGTAGCCCTGGATGTCGGTGAACCTGATGTCTATCTCTTCGATCCCCTTTTCCTTGAGCTTATTCTGTGCCGCCTCAATTATGCCGTTGCTCATTCAGTTACCGCCTTTCAAACCTTTCAATTTCCTCTATCAGTGCCTTTTCGAGTTCATTTTGCTTCACTATGCCACGGGACTTTCCCCTTCGCCAAAGAATTATGCCTGTGGGGGTTCCGATAACCGCAAGGTCCGCGTCCCGGGCTTCGCCGGGGCCGTTGACCTCGCATCCCATTACGGCGATGGTGATCGGCAGTTCCATTGAGCCGGTGATACCCTTTACCTTCAGGGCCAGTGCCTCCACATCCAGCCTGGCCCGGGCGCAGGTCGGGCAGCTGACAATTCTGGGGAAACGTCTTCTAAGACCCAGGGATGACAGTATCTCCCATCCGGCGCCGGGCTCCGGTTCCGGTGAACCGGAAATTGAAACACGGATGGTGTCGCCTATCCCCTGGTTAAGAAGGATACCCATGGCAACGGCGCTCCTTATGCCGGCGGTACCCATTGGTCCCGCTTCGGTTACCCCCAGGTGAAGGGGATAGGGGCAGTTTGCCGAGGCCAGACGGTTCACCCTTACGGTGAGCATGGGATCCGAAGCCTTCAGCGAAAGGACTATATCCCTGAAACCGGCTTCCTCAAGAAGGGTGATATGCCTTCGGGCCGCCTCCCACATGGAGCCCTCATTCACCCCCATGTGCTTCTCCCTGAGGTCGGCGGGAACGCTGCCTGAATTAACCCCTATCCTTATTGGAATGCCTTTCTCCGCCGCAAGACCGGCGATGCGGGTGACATCCTCCCGCCTGCGGATGTTCCCCGGATTAAGCCTCAGTTTATGAATACCGGCCCTGATTGCCATCAAGGCAAGGTCGGCGCTGAAATGTATGTCCGCCACCACCGGAACCGGTGACTGATCAACAATGGCTTCCAGGGCATGTGCTGAATCGGTATCGGGAACCGAGACCCTGACTATCTCCGCGCCTAGAGTGGCCAGCCGTTCTATCTGAGCCAGTGTAGCCCGGGTGTCGGAGGTTCGGGTGGTGGTCATGGATTGAACCAGCACAGGGGCTCCGCCCCCCATTTTGATACCGCCGACGAAAACACTGTTAACTGATGGCACGATCGCTCCTCACCGCCGTTACGAACCTGTGGTTCCCGGAAAGGTCCCGATGGGCGCTGATACTGGACCACGGCCCCCGGGAAAAAGATTCTACGACGGCTATCTCCTGGTCAAAACCGGTTTCGAGTGCAATAAAACCGCCGGGCTTCAGAAGACCGGAGGCCTGTTCGATCAGCTCCAATATAAGAGATAGACCGTTATGCCCACCATCCAGGGCCGGAAGGGGATCGTGGTCACGAACCTCCCTGGCCAGACCGGCTATGTCCTTTGTGGGGATGTAGGGAAGGTTTGCGGCTATTCCGTGGAAACAGCCCCTTAAGGGTTCAGCCAGGTTGCAGATCACAGGAAGGTAATTCACCGCCCCCAGGCTTTTCGCGTTCTGCCAGGCGAGCTCTATGGCACAGGGTGAAATGTCCGTGGCTATAACGGTTGCTTCAGGGAACTCCAGGGCAAGGGTGATGCCTATGACCCCGCTTCCGGTTCCCGGGTCCAGGATCAGCCGGGGCCCCCGGGGTGCATTTTTCGAACGAGGCCGATGAGTTCTTCCGTTTCAGGCCTGGGGATCAGTGCGGCGGGGGTTACCCTGAAGGTCCTGCCGTAGAAATCCCAGCTGCCGGTGATATGCTGAAGGGGCTCTCCGGAAAGCCGTCTTTTTACCAGGGAAAAAAGTCTCCTCATTCCCGTGGGAAAAGGAGACCGCCGCGGTGTTAACCAGTTGTGCCGGGGACAGGCCCAGCACATGTGCCGCTAATACCCTTGCCTGCCAGAGGGGGCTTTCAAGGCCGGAGGCTTCCATGAGTTCCCCCGCCCTCTTCATGGCCCGGCGAACCGTCAACCCTCGGACCTGCCTGCGAGAAGCCGTTCCTGATCGGACCTGACCAGTTCGTCTATTACCTGGTCCAGCTCCCCGCCCAGTATGGCATCCAGGGAATGAAGGGTGAGGTGTATACGGTGGTCGGTGAACCGTCCCTGGGGGAAATTATAGGTTCTTATCTTTGCCGAGCGGTCTCCGGAGCCCACCATGCTTTTCCTGCTCTCGGACCTTTTCGCCTCTTCCTCTTCCTGTTTCACCGCAAGAAGCCTTGAGCGCAGGACCTTCATGGCCTTGGCCTTGTTCTTGTGCTGGCTCTTCTCGTCCTGGCATGACACAACGGTGCCAGTGGGCACGTGGGTTATCCGTACTGCGGAATCGGTGGTGTTCACGCTCTGGCCACCGGGGCCCGAGGCCCTGAAAACATCTATTCTCAGGTCTTCGGTGTTTATGTCGATGTCAACTTCCTCGGCTTCGGGAAGAACGGCCACGGTGCAGGCAGAGGTGTGGATCCTGCCACTGGTTTCAGTTTCCGGAACACGCTGGACCCGGTGTACACCGGACTCGTACTTGAGCCTGCTGTAGACATTCTGCCCGGAAAGATTGAAGATGATCTCCCTCAGTCCGCCTCTTTCGCTCTCCCTTGTACCTATCACATCCAGCTTCCATCCCCTTTTCTGGGCGTAACTGCTGTACATTCTGTATATATCCCCTGCGAAAAGGGCTGCCTCCTCACCGCCGGTCCCAGCCCTTATTTCCATGACCACACCCTTCTGGTCGTTTGGGTCCGGGGGTATGAGAAGTATCTTGAGCTTCCTGTTGAGGGACTTCAGACGTTCTTCCAGAGCAGGTATCTCCCCCTGAGCCATCTCGGAAAGTTCGGGGTCGTCCCCTCCTGCCGCCGCCCGCATCTCCTCCAGGAGTGATTCGGTGTCCATGATATCCGACAGGGCTTCGTCTATCTTCACAAGGGCGGACCTCTCGGTATTCAGGGACTTAATCAGATGGGGGTTACGGAGGGTTTCAGGTTTGCAGAGCTCCCCGTCTATCTCGCTGAGCCGTTCCCTTATTCCTGACTGTTCTTCGCCGTGGTTCATCTGTTCTTTTCCTTCTGAGGGTTCTGTATTTCCACTGTTTCCGGAATGTCCATTCCCAGGGCCATTCTGGCGGCGGTTTCCGCCACCTCCAGCATATCCGGGGTTGCCTTCCTGGTTGTAAGGTGCTGGAGCCAAAGTCCCGGTTTCGACAGCAACCTGGCCAGGGAGGAGGTCTCTATGTGTCTGTCTGCGGCCTTTAGTACTTCATATGCTATTCCCATAACCAGCGGAATAAGGGGAAGATGGTAGAGAACTCTCCAGTGGGCCGCCGGGGAAACCCCGGTTATGAGATACACGGTGGAGTCTATGATGGTGTAGCAGATGATCGTGATTATCATCACATACATAAGGAAGCTTGTCCCGCATCTGGCGTGGAGGGGTGTGTTCCCCCGGGCATCTTCCGCAAGGTCATCCGATCCGTTCTCCCAGGCATGGATAACCTGGTGTTCAGCACCGTGGTACATGAACACCCGCCTGATCTCAGGCATCAGGGAAATACCCGCAATGTAAAGAACGAAGGCTATAATGCGGAAAACCCCGGCAATTATGTGAATCAGGAACTGCTGGGTGCCTCCGGTAAGCCCCGCGGGAACCATCCACTGCCCCAGCCTCAGGGGAAGCCAGGCGAAGAGCACAAGGGCAATGGCAACCGCGGCTATATTGGAGAGGATCACGCCGAAGGAGGAGCCGGACTTTTCCTTGCCATCCTTCTTCTCCTCAGCCGCCTCGGCGGACCAGTTCAACGCGCTGAAACCGAGTTTCAGGGTCTCTATGAGATTAACCGCTCCCCTGAATACAGGCCTGCTCAAAATGCCCGTGCGCTTCTTCGGCACCATTGTGGACATATCAAGGGCAACTATTGATCCGTCGGCCCGTCTGACAGCTGCGGCAGCTTTAAGGGGCGCACGCATGAAGACCCCTTCTATCAGGGCCTGACCACCGATATTCGGTCTGTTACTTTGCATGATTTACTTCCGTATGTGAGAAAACGGGAGGCCGAAGCCCCCCGTTTCAAAACCGGTCGGGAATTGCTATTTCTCCTGGTCGTCCTTCTGCTCGATACCGTACTTCCTGAGGTACTTGTCAACCCTGCCCGCTGAATCGATGAGCTTCTGCTTACCGGTGTAGAAGGGATGGCAGGCGGAACAGATGTCGAACTTGTGGTCGCCCCTTGTGGACCTGGTACGAACTTCGTTACCGCAGGCACAGGAAAAAACCGCTTCCTTGTAATCGGGATGTATATCTTTTTTCAATTTACTTTCCTCCAGCCGAAAAACCGCCGTATACTACTCGTAATTCTGCATGTTGTCAAGGAATCGGCGGTTGGATTTGTGTTTTGAAAGCTGCTTCTTCAGGGTCTCCATTGCCTCAACCGGGCTCATTTCCACCAGAATTTTCCTCATGACCCATACCCTGCTGATGGTTTCCTCGTCGAGGAGGAGGTCTTCACGGCGGGTGCCCGACTTGGTTATGTCGATGGCCGGATAGACCCTTCTGTCCGCAAGTCGGCGGTCAAGGACGATCTCACAGTTACCCGTTCCCTTGAACTCTTCAAAGATAACTTCGTCCATTCTGCTGCCGGTATCGACAAGCGCGGTTCCGATGATGGTGAGGCTTCCGCCTTCAACGATGTTCCTGGCGGCACCGAAGAATCTCTTGGGCCGCTGCAGGGCGTTGGAGTCCACACCGCCGGAAAGGATCTTGCCCGAGTGGGGAATGACCTGGTTGTTCGCCCTGGCAAGACGGGTGATGCTGTCGAGGAGGACCACCACATCCTTGCCGGCTTCAACCAGCCTTCTGGATTTTTCCATGACCATGTCGGCTACCTGGACATGTCTTTTTGGGGCTTCGTCGAAGGTGGAGCTTATTACCTCCCCCTGTACCATTCTCTTCATGTCGGTGACCTCTTCCGGCCTTTCGTCTATGAGGAGAACGATGAGTTCCACATCAGGGTGGTTCTGGCTGATGGCGTTGGCCAGGTGCTGTAGAAGGATCGTCTTTCCCGCCCTGGGCGGCGAGACGATGAGAGCCCTCTGGCCTTTGCCGATGGGGACCAGGAGGTCCATGATGCGCCCTGAGTACTGCTCCGGGGTGGTTTCGAGGTTGAACTTCTCTTCGGGGTAGAACGGGGTAAGGGCGTCGAACCTGCGCCTTGTGGAGAACTCTTCCGGGCCGGCGCCATTAACGGTTTCCAACCTCACCAGGGCGGCATACTTCTCGCCCTCCCGTGGCTTTCTTGAGTGTCCGGAGATTGAGTCCCCGGTCATCAGATTGAAACGCTTGATCTGGCTGGGAGAAACATACACGTCGTCGGGACCGGGAAGATAGTTGCATGCAGCGTTCCTCAGGAATCCGTATCCCTCGTTCAGGACCTCAAGAACTCCGTTGGAGTACCCGAGCCCGTTCTTCTCGGCCTTGTTCTCCATGATGATTGTTACGAGGTCGGCTTTGCGAATGTTGGTAACCCTTTTAATGCCGGCTTCCCTGGCTATTGCCTGGAGCTCTGCGAGGGTTTTCGAATCGAGGTCGGAGGCGGACGGGCCGGATATTACACGGCGATGTTTGCCCTGGGACCCTCTCTTGTTACGGCTGTTCTTCTGCAATGAATATCACTCCATGGTGTTCCGCCGCAGGGCGGTGATTGTACATCTGGTTTCTGTAATTCAATTTATATGAATTGTATATGGAACTGTTCGCGTTTGTTCTCGAATGGGAAAAGCTCGGGTCAACCGTGTCTTCAAAAATCATTCAAATCATACCCCGGCGTCAAGTGCCTGTGGCCGATGCACATTTTCCCTCTTTCTGTGGACTGGCAGCTGACCTCAGTTATTCGCTAAATTTAACCCTTGAAGAACAGAGACGGAAAGGGATGGTTTTGGGAGGAAGAACAGCCGGAGGGCTTCTGCTGCTTGCGGCGGCACTAACGGGCCTTGTTAACGCTTCAGGGCTCACCGCGGGGTTTCCGAACCCCTTGCGGCGGGTTTCATTGCCCTTGCGGGTTTCGCAGCCCTGGCCTTTTTCATCCTCAACCGCGACAGAACTCCCGACACGGGCTTTGTGCTCTTCACCGCAGCGCTGCTGAACACCGCCATTCAGTTCTGGGGCGGCGCTTACGGCCCCGCTGCTTTCCTTTACCCCCTTCTGTTCATCTGGATGAAGAGGGAAACTGTGTCCGGCCCCGTTCTGACCGCCGGCGTATCACTGGCTGTGGTGGAGTTCTCATCGGTTATAACGAGGGCCACGGGCCTTTCAGCCGGTACATTCAACGCCGGAGGCATGCTGCGATCCATAGGTGAAGCTGTTGCCGCCGGAGTAATTCCACTGGTTTCCCTGTTCCTGGTGGAATATCTCAAGGAAGGTAAGGAATCCGTTCCAGAATCTTCCGATAACGTTAAGCAAACACAGGAACCCCCGCCGGAGTTCCCCGACGACGTGGCAAGGAGTCTAATCCCGGTGTTGAAGAAAAGCACCGGGGCCAATGGGATCTTTCTGTTCATCAGGGACGAGAGGGGTGTTTCCACCCTCGACGAGTTCGTGGTCGATTCCGGGAATGTTTCAAGCAGGTACATGACCGGCCGGGATGATCCGGTGATACTCGCCCTTGAGTCATGTCCAGGAGATATGGTTCATACAGAGGCGGAGAAGCTTTCGGTGGGAGGCAGCGGAGGGCTTCCCTGGTACACGGGAACCGTCACCGCTCCCTGGGTTACACTGGTCCAGTTTCGAAGGGAGGGGAAGCTGCATGGTTTTCTGGTCCTCGATTTCGATTCCCTGGAATCCAGGAAGGCCTCGGCACCCCTTCTCGTGGATTCCGCATTCCTCCTCTCGGTTGCCTGGGAAAGGTCACATCTGCCAGGGAACGACGGCTTCCTTGCCATCTGCGAAGAGATGGCCCGCATAAGTGATATCAGAGCCGCCGTGCACAGGCTGGTCTCCAGAATACTGAAAACCTTCCCCGACACCACCGCCACCGTGGCCATCATTGGTGAAAGGGGTAAGCTGCATGTTTTTGAATCCATGGGCCCCTTCAGCGAAGGAAGGGCAGGCAGGGAGTTCAGCCTGAAGGACGGCTTCGCCGGTCTGGCCGTAACAAGAAGGGAGCCAATGAGAAGGCTCCGTATGGGGGTTGGGCAGAAAGCCACCAGGACCTATGGCCTATCCGATGAACCCGGAGGCAGGGCCGGATCATGCTGCGCAGTGCCCCTGGAGGATATGGGCACGGTGCTTGGGGTGGTCACCGTGGAGAGTGAGAGCGAGCAGTACTTTTCCCCGGAAGACCTCTTCCTGCTAACGGCATTTGCCACGGTCTTCAGCCTTGCCGTAAGCAGGAAGAGCCTGCAGGATTCCCTGAAAAGGATGAAAGAGAATGACAGGCTGACCGGTTTCCCATTGCTTTCATCCTTCCACGACCGCCTGGATGACATGGTAAGGGGAGTAAGGAACCGGGCATGGTCCATAACCGTTCTTGCGGTGGATATCTGTGGCTTCAGCGAGATGAACGAGACTTGGGGGTACAAAGCCGGAGACCATGTGCTGGGCATCGCTGCCCGGAGGCTTCAAGATGCTGTGGGGAAAGATGCGATTTTCGCCCGGTGCGGAGCCGACAGTTTCCTGGTGTGCCTCCAGGAGGTGGATCGGGTTTCCGCGGAAGCCTTCGCCGCAAGGATACACGAAGAGTTCGCCGATTCGCCGGTTGCCACCTCCGGCAGGAGTATTGAGGTGCGCGTCTGCATTGGCGGAGCGGTATCCCATGTGGACAAGATGATAAAGAAGCTCCCGGGAATTGCCATGGCAATGGCTGAAGGGATCTCCCACCGTCCGGGGTTTTCCTCTATAACCGAGGTGGACCAGTTCTATGAGCGGGACCGTTCAAGATGACAAACAGGGAAAGGATGGATCGAATACCCGCAAGGCTGTTCCTGCTTCTTGTAGCCTTCCTCATCGCTGCCCTCAGCCATCAGCCTTCGCTCAAACCCCCCTTTGAGCTCTTTCCCCATCAGGACAAGGTATTCCACATGTGTCAGTTCGGCGGACTCGCCCTTGCCCTGGTCCTTAATGTCGACCTGTTCGGAAAGAACAGGACCAGAAGGAAAATGCTCGCGGCGGGGCTTTTCTGGGCCGCCACCGACGAGTTACATCAGCACTTCGTCCCGGGCAGGTTCTGTTCCCTGGGGGACTTCGCCGCTGACGCCCTGGGACTTGTACTTGGTATCCTCCTGTTCTCAGCACTGATAGGCGGGATGGGTGAGGTTGACACTGTTCCCTGATGTATGATAAATAGTATATATCCTTTGTCGGATGGCCTGTTGCATCTTGACAGCGCGGTGCGCTGTGAATTAGTAATAGCTTTCTGGATAAATGGTACGGTCCCTTTGGATGGGGCAGGGGGTCATGAGAACACATCGTATTCAGGATTCCATGCAACGTGAAACTCAAAATCGGAGTAACCGAGAGGAGGAGTCGGAGATGCTCAAAACAAGAACTTCATTGTTCTTCATTGCTCTCCTGGCAATGGTCCTGCTGGTTGCGGCCTGCGGTCCCAGCGAAGAACAGCTTCGCGCACGGGACGCGGCTCGCGCAGCGGCACTGGCCGCGGAAGCCAGGGCAGTCAGCCTTGAGAACGAGTACGCCAGTCTTAACGAGGAAATCCCTCAGCTTGAAGCCCAGATAGTTGAGCTTGAAGCGGAAAAGGCAGAACTTCAGGCCGAGTACCAGGCACTCGGCGGAACCGGAAGATAGGAAGGGGAATAGCATGCGTTACACAATGATTTTCGCGCTGGTCCTCTTCGCCGCTCTTTCATTCGCAAAGAGCTACACGGTGGAGGATCTGCAGGACTACAGCCGCGACGAGATCGAGGCAATGGGCGACAAGGACATCGAACTTCAGATAGCTTACTGGGAATGGCAGAAGGCCGAAGCCGACGCAGTGGTTGAAGAGTGGGAGGGCCTCGTACTTCCTCTCCGCGCCGAGCGCGACGAGCTTCAGGCAATCGTCAACCAGCTCAACCAGGACATCAGCTGGCTTCGCGGCGAGATCAACAGGCTCCGCAACAGCGGTGTCAACCACACCATCGTCGAGGGCGAGAGCCTCTGGAAGATCGCCAGCTACCACTACTACTTCGGCAACGGCTCTGAATGGCCCCGCATCTACGAGCGCAACAGCGGCCACATCAGCGACCCCAACCTCATCTACGCCGGTGACACCATAGTGGTCCCCGTTCCCATGGCCAGCACCTACACAGTTGTAGAGGGCGATTACCTCGGTAAGATCGCCGGATACGGCATCGTTTACAACAACAGGGGCGAATGGCCTCAGCTCTACGAGGGCAACCGCGACAAGATCAGCGATCCCAACCTGATCTATCCCGGCCAGGTACTGAACATCCCCCGCGGCGGAACACGCGGCGGACGTCAGTAACCGAGCCTTCCTGACCAAAAAAGAAGCTCCCCGCCGTGAAGGCGGGGAGTTTCTTATATTTGCATCACTATGATGAAGAATGAAAGCAGACGGATTCCCCTTGCTCCGGACGATGCCGGCAGGCTGCTTGGTCCCGGAGATGAGAATCTCAGGGAGATTTGTCGGGGGCTGGGTGTCGCGGCGGTTTACAGGAACGGAAGCCTCGTCTACACCGGAGACCGCCACAGCCTGGACAGGGCACAGGCGGCCACGGAAAGGCTCATGGCCTGCCTCCAGGCACATGGCAGGATCAGCAGAAGTGAACTTGCGAAGGCCATAGAGTTCCCGGAACTAAGGGCCGAGGGCCTGGATTTCAATGTTCCCGGACGGGCGGGAAGGATCATACCAAGAACCCCGGGGCAGGAATCCTACATGCGGTCCATGACCAGCAACGAGCTGGTATTCTCAATAGGTCCCGCTGGAACGGGAAAAACCTTTCTGGCGGTGGCAGCGGCGGTTTCCGCCCTGCAGGACAGCCGGGTAGAACGAATAATCCTTACCAGGCCCGCCGTAGAGGCCGGAGAGAATCTCGGTTTCCTTCCCGGGGACCTCCAGCAGAAGATAGACCCCTACCTCAGGCCCATCTACGATTCGCTGAACGACACCCTCTCTCCGGCCAGGGTACAGAAATACATGGAGAGCAGGATCATCGAGGTCGCTCCCCTGGCCTACATGAGGGGCAGGACCCTCAACAACGCCTTCGTGATACTTGACGAAGCCCAGAATACCACTCTTACCCAGCTAAAGATGTTCCTTACCAGGATGGGCTATGGTTCCCGGCTTGTGGTAACCGGCGACGTCACCCAGATAGATCTCAAGCCCCCTGTGGGTTCCGGTCTCGTACGAATGGCGAAAATACTGAGAAATGTGAGCGGAATAGGTTTTGTTTACCTCGATCAGGCCGACGTGGTGCGTCATCCTCTGGTTCAGAGGATGATCGAAGCATTCAGCAGAGAGGAATCCCCATGAGAGTGTCCTTCCTCGGTAAGAATGCCGTTTCGGTCCTTTCGGCGTTTCTTTGGCTGCTTCTTCTGGCAGGGGTTTTCATAGGTTTTGACTCCCGTGGAGCCATCTCCGACAGGAACATGAAGATAGGGGAACCGGTCCCCGAGGGCATAATAGCCGTACACGATTTCTCGGTGCCCCACACCCAGGCGGAGCTGGCTGAAATGGCTGCGGATGTCCGGGAGGAGACACCGGTTCACCTCCGCCGGGAAGACTCCGTTTCCAGTAGTGTTTCCCTGGAAATAGAAGCTCTGCTTGCCGGTGACACCAGGGAGGATTCACTCCAGGCCGACTATTTCGCCAGCAGGGTCAGAAGCCTTTATGAAAATGGTGTTATCGACCTTGACGAACTCCGTGATACATACGGGGGGAGCCTCGCCGTGGTATCCGGAGGGCAGCAGGAAAGCATATCGGAATTCCTCACCCTTTCCGAATTCAGGGATGCCATGAGAATGGACCTCCAGCGAAGGGGGGTTTCTGAAGAGGTCATTGCCCGAGTCCTTCAGCAAATCGTTCCCGACCTCATCATCGACCACGCCTCCAGGGACAGCATGATAGAGAGGTCTATCGCCTCACTTCCCAGGGATCTGAGAACATTCACCACAGGACAGGAGATACTTCCTCCGGGCGGGCTTTTTACCACCGAGATCAGCCGGTACTGGGATTCCATGCTGGAATCTCCCTCGGTGCAGCAGGGGCAGTTCGAGCACAGGACTGCCAAGGGCGGGCTCACAGCTTTGCTTTTTATTATCGCCTTCCTTTATCTTCATCATAGCAGAGGTTCCGGGGCCGTTTCATCCTTCTCCGACGGCATGCTCCTGTTCTCCGCCTGGGGGGCTACCCTTCTTCTCACGGTCCTTCTTGTTAAATCCGGGGTCAACGAGATCTCCATCTTTTCCTTTACCATGCTGGGAGCCGGCATCACATCGGTTTTCTTTGACAGCAGGTCAAAGGACTACGCCGTCCATTACTCCTGGTTCCTGGCGGGGGTCTTCAGCACGGTTTTCGCCCTCTACTCACCCCACCCCCTTACCACCTTCTTCATTGCCTTCGTTCCCTCATGCCTGGTGGCCCTGCTCATAAGGGACCTGAACGACATGGCAACGTCCCTGGGCCTCCTTGCCGGGGTGGTTTCATCTGTTCTGGTCTTCTGGCTGCTTTCCACCGCCGGTGCTTCCGGCAGCAGGGAGTTCACCCCCCTGGTCTGGCTGTTCCTCATCGGGGTCCCCCTTGCGGTTATCGGCATGGTACGTGTTCTCGTTCATCCTTTGGAAATACTCTTCGGCAAGCCAACCGCCCTTACCTACCAGAGGCTGGGCTCAGACAGCCATCCCCTCAGGGAACAGCTTCGTTTGAAGGCCCCTGGAACCCACAGTCACTCCATGGAGATCGCTGAAATGGCCCACGATGCCGCCGAAGCGGTTGGCGCCGATAGCGACATAGCAAAACTAGGTGGGATCTTCCATGACATAGGCAAGCTTACCAACCCCGGTATGTTCGTGGAAAACATGGAGGACGCGGAAAATACAAGCCCCCACATAAACATGAGCCCTGCGGAAAGCGCCGCTGTGATAGTCGCCCATGTCACCGACGGTCTTAAGCTTGCGAAGAAGTACCATCTTCCCAGGGAAATAAGGAACATCATACATGAGCACCACGGAGATTCCTCGGTAAAAGTCTTCCTTGAGATGGCTGAAAAAGAGCTTCCCCCCGGGGCCCAGCTTGACGAAGACCTCTATCATTATCACAATCCCATTCCCGGCACCGATGAGTCCGCCATAATAATGCTCGCCGATTCCGTATCATCAGCCATACGCGGTTTTGTTCAGTCCAAGGGAAGTAAGGCCACCGACGAGCTGAAGGCGGAAATGGCTGCCAGAATACTGAGAGAAAAGGAAGAAACAGGTCAGTTCGACAACTGCGGTCTTTCTCCAGCGGATAAGAGAGAAGTGATCAGAGTGTTCCTGAACGTCTTAAACAAAAAAACTATGAAAGGGTAAAGAACTTCCCCCATGGAAAGTGAAAAACCTCCCGCGGAACCCCACGGACCCTCCCTGGAAATCATTCTGGACAATCCTTCCGAGGACCTTGAACATCTGGAAGGGATCATAGAGAGAACCATTGAAGACCCGGTGGAGTTCGTGATATGCGACCCCGGCGTAATGCGGTTCCTCAATCTCCGGTGGCGCCACATCGACAGGCCCACAGATGTACTAACCTTCGATCTCTCCTCGCCTGGGCAGGACAGCCCCGAGGGAGTAGTGTACATTGACGGCAGGCTGGCACCCCCCCTTTCCGATATACTGGAGAGGGTTTACCACGGCTGGCTTCATCTCCGTGGCAAGACCCACGACAACGAAACCGACACCGAAGAGATGAACAGGCTGACCCGGGAGCTTGTTGCAAAGGCACTTGATATTGGGGGCCCGAAATGAGCACGACAGGTCTGCTCCTGCTTGCCTGCGGTATCATACTGGCCGGGTCAGCCAACGGTTGCCGTGCGGCCCTTCCTGAACTTGTTACTTCCATAGGGAGGGACCCATCGGACAGAAGGCGGGGCGCCGCCCTTCGCCTTAGGGTCATCTGGCTGGGAAGGGTTTGCGGCCTTGTACTCATAGGTGCCGGTGCCGCCCTCACCGCCCGGACCACTGGCTATTCCCCCTGGCTTTCCGGCGGGGTGATCATACTCATTGCCGCCATCCTCTCGGAGATCATTCCTCCGGTGACTGCCCAGGGGCTCACCGAAGGGGGGGCGGCCAAGATATTCAGGATCCCGATGGGTCTCCTCACCCTGCTTTTCCGAGTTCCTTCCAGAATACTTCTTGGCCGGGAAGACAAAGACTCCGACGACTGGGCATACACCCCGCCGGACACCCTTTGGCTTGAACAGAGGCGGGAGAAGGGCGACCAGGAGGAGCTTGAAAAAGAGCAGGAGCTGGTGGATTCAATTCTAGACTTTTCCGACAAGATCGTAAGGGAGGTCATGGTCCCCCGGATAGATGTGGACAGCATCGAGCTCTCCGACGACATTGAAAGCATAGTGAAACAGGTCCGGAAGGCTGGAAGGAGCCGCATCCCCGTTTACAGGAAAAAGATCGACGACATAGCCGGGGTTCTCTATGCGAAGGACCTTCTCGGTGTGGAAACCAACGGAAAGGGAAAGGACTTCCATCTTGAGTCCATCCTCCGTGAGGCCTATTTCGTCCCGGAGTTCAAGCGAATAGATGAGCTTTTCGCCGAGTTCCAGACCAGTCGCATACACATGGCGGTGGTTGTGGACGAGTACGGCGGAATGGCCGGAATAGTCACCATGGAAGACATCGTGGAAGAGGTCTTCGGTGATATAAGGGACGAGTACGACCTGGAACCCCCCATGGTGAAGAAGATAGGCAACGATTCCTACCGTGTTGACGCAAGGCTTCCCATGGATGAGTTGAACGACCTCCTGGAAACCGATCTCGAAGAAGATGAGGATTACGAGTCAGCCGGAGGCCTGGTATACCACCGGCTGGGCAGAATACCGGAGCCCGGGGAATCCGCCGAAATAGAATCCTGGCGGTTTACCGTGGAAAAGGTCAGCGGTCAGCGTATCGTCTTCATAAGGATATCTCCCCTTTCCGGAGAGACTGGTTGAGAACATCCACTCCAGCATTCGTTCTGAGAAGGATCAGATGGAGCGACTCCTCACTCATACTGACGCTCTACTCCCTGGATTTCGGCCGAATATCCGCCATGGCAAGGGGTGCTCTGAGACCCGGTAACAAGTTTCTGGGAAGACTGGAGCTCTTCAGCCAGACAGACCTCGAGCTTTCACGGAGAGAGGGCCGGGAACTGGATACGGCCACAGAAGCGTCGGTGATTGCTCACAACACCTTTCTGCGAACCAACCATGGAGCATTCGCCGGTGCCGGCCTGTTTTCCGACTGGCTGCTTGCGGTGGTGAGCCACGGGAACGAGCCCTCGGGCCCGGTTTACAGGCTGACCGAGTCGGTGTTCCGCCTTCTGGAAGCCGGCGCGTATCCCTGGCCGGTGGTCTGCGGAGGAGTAGTGAAGCTGCTTCAGCTCTCCGGTCACGGTCTTTCCGCCGATTTATGCGTTGCCTGCGGCAACCCTCCCGGGGAGGATCCCCGATGGTCCCATGCCAACGGAGGAATAGTTTGTGACCGATGCCGAGAGCCGGGTTTTCCGGTGAAGTCAGGTATTGTCAGCTTCCTCGCCAGAGCTCAGAGTTCAGACCTCGAACCCCTCTCCCGGGTCGGTCTTTGGCCGGGTGGTTATATTCAGTGCCATTCGCTGTTGAAGGAGTATGCCCAGGTGCACCTCGAGCACAGGCTTGGGCTTAAATCTGAAAAAGTCATGAAGGAGATTCTTGATGGAACCCGGTAACGACCTTATGAAGAACATTATTTCCCTGGCGAAAAGGCTGGGTTTCGTTTATCAGTCCGGCGAGATCTACGGCGGTCTTCAGTCCGCCTGGGATTACGGCCCCCTGGGGGCCGAGCTGAAAAGGAACATCACCGAACTGTGGTGGCATGAAATGGTCCGTTCCCGCTCCGATGTGGTTGGGGTGGACACCGCCATAATTACCCATTCGAATGTCTGGCAGTCATCGGGACACCTGAAGAACTTTCACGACCCCCTGGTGGACTGCAGGGAATGCAGGGGCAGGTTCCGGCAGGATCACATAGAGGGCCACCGCTGCCCCGAGTGCGGTGGTGAACTCACCGAGCCCCGGAACTTCGGTCTCATGTTCAAAACCTTCATGGGTCCCCTCGAGGACGAGGGCTCCATGGTCTATCTCCGCCCTGAGACCTGTCAGCCTATCTTCGCCCAGTTCCAGAATATCGTAACCTCCACCAGAAGATCACTTCCCTTCGGCATCGCCAGATCGGCAAGGCCTTCAGGAACGAGATAACCGTGAGGAACTTCATCTTCAGGAGCCGGGAATTCGAACAGATGGAAATGGAATTCTTCTGTCACCCCGACCAGTGGAGAAGTGGTACGAGTACTGGGTGGAAAAGAGGTTCAACTGGTACACCGACACCCTTGGAGTAAAGAAGGAGAATCTCCGGCTGAGAAAGCATACGGAAAAGGAACTTGCCCACTACGCAACGGGATGCACCGACATCGAATACAGGTACCCCTTCTCCGGTGAGGAAGGTTTCGGAGAACTCGAGGGCATTGCCAGCAGGACCGATTACGACCTGAAGGCCCAGATGGCAGGCAGCGGCAAGGACCTGACCATTCTCGACAAGGAAACCGGAAAGAAAATAACCCCCTATGTGGTGGAAACCTCGGGGGGAGTGGGGAGAACCTTCCTCATGGTAATGCTTGACGCCTACCGGGAAGAGGAGATCGACGGCAGCACCAGGGTGGTTCTCGGCCTCCACAGGAAGCTTGCCCCGGTGAAGGCGGCGGTCCTTCCCCTTTCAAAGAAGCTCAGCGAACCTGCGGAAAAGGTCGCCGACCTGCTCAGGCCCCACTGGCCGGTGCTTTTCGACGTAACCGGTTCCATAGGCAAGAGGTACAGAAGGAACGACGAAATAGGCACACCCTGCTGCATCACATTCGATTTCGACAGCCTTGAGGACAACAGGGTGACCATCCGGGACCGTGACACACTCGAACAGATCAGGGTAGACATAGACAGCCTTGTGGAGGTCATGGGCCGAATAATGGCCCGGGGCTGGGAAGGACAGGAGCAGAGCTGATGGCACTGGCAAAGAGATACAACCCCAAGGAATCGGAGCCAGGTGGCAGAAGCACTGGCAGGAAGAGGGCATTTACAGGTTCAACCCCGATTCCGGCAGGCAGGTTTACTCAATAGACACCCCGCCGCCCACGGTGAGCGGAATGATCCATATGGGGCACATATTCAGTTATGTCCAGGCCGAGGTAATGGCCAGATACCACAGAATGACCGGTAAAGAGGTCTTCTATCCCTTCTGCTTCGATGACAACGGTCTGCCCAGCGAAAGGTTCACCGAGAAGGTGAAGAACGTAAAGGCCACCGACATGACCAGGGGCGAGTTCGTTAAGCTCTGCCTCGAGGTTGCAAAGGACGCCGAAGCTCAGTTCAGGGATCTCTGGAACAGCTTCGGTTTCAGCTGCGACTGGTCCCTCATGTACACCACCATCGACCCGTGGGTGCAGAGGCTCAGCCAGAGATCATTCCTTGATCTTGTGGAGAAGGAAAGGGTCTACAGGAAGAACTCACCCACGCTCTGGTGTCCCGAATGTCAGACCGCAGTTGCCCAGGCGGAAACCGAGGACAAAGAGTTCCCCAGCCACTTCCACGACCTTCTCTTCAAACTGGCCGACGGCAGCGGCACCATTCCCATCGCCACCACAGACCCGAGCTGATACCCGCCTGTGTGGCTGTTTTCGTGAACCCCTCCGACGCAAGGTGGAAACATCTTGTGGGCAGGAAAGCACTGGTTCCCCTCTACGACAGGGAGGTGGAAATACTGGCCGACGAGAAGGTCGCCGCTGACAAGGGCTCCGGAGTGGTCATGTGCTGCACATTCGGCGACACCACAGACATAGAGTGGTGGGAGAAGTACAACCTCGACCTGAGAATAATCCTCGACCAGCGGGGACACATGAACGAAAAGACCGGCTTCCTCCAGGGCATGTACTGGAAGAAGGCCCGGAAGGTGATAGTGGAGAGGCTGGACACCGAGGGCCACAGGACCGGCGGGGAAGACATAAGCCACGCGGTGAACGTTCATGAACGGTGCGGAACCCCTCTGGAATACCTTGTGAACATGCAGTGGTTCATCCGGATCCTCGACCTCAAGGATAAGCTGCTTGAAAAGGGCAGCGAGATCAAATGGCACCCCGCCCATTTCAGGGTGCGGTACGACCACTGGGTGGAAAACCTGAAGTGGGACTGGTGCATCTCAAGGCAGCGGTTCTACGGTGTTCCCTTCCCCCTGTGGTTCTGTGAGGACTGCGACGCCCCCATTTTCGCCAGGGAGGAAGACCTTCCGGTGGACCCCCTGGTGGACAGCCCGAAGAGCCCCTGCCCACAGTGCGGAGGAGGTGCTTTCAGGCCGGAAAGCGATGTAATGGATACCTGGGCGACCAGTTCCCTTACCCCCCAGATAAACTGGAAGTGGGGCGAGGAAGACCAGAGGGAAAACATCTTCCCCATGGCCCTCAGACCCCAGGCCCACGACATAATCAGGACATGGGCGTTCTACACCATCGCAAAGTCACTTCTCCACTCCAGCACCATACCCTGGAGCCATGTAATGATCTCCGGTCACTCACTGAACCCCAACCGGCAGAAAATGTCCAAGAGCAAGGGCAATGTTGCCGGTGATCCCATTGCCGCCCTCGAGCAGTTCTCAGCCGACGAGCTCAGATACTGGGCCTGTTCCTCGAAACTGGGGACCGATGTTGTTTTCAGCAAGGATGTTCTCGGCGAGGGAAGAAGGCTCGTGACAAAGCTCTGGAACGCCACCAGGTTCGCCGAAGGCAGACTGGAGGGGTTCGACCCCGCCAGGGAAGTGGAACTCCACCCCTTCGACAGATGGCTTCTCAGCAGGCTCACCGATACCGTCAGGAAAGCCACGGCGGGAATGGAGCAGTACGAGTACTCCACCTGTATGAGGGAAACCGAGGGCTTCTTCTGGAAGGTGCTATGCGACAACTATCTGGAGATTGCCAAGGGCAGGCTCTACGGCGACGACAGCCGGGGAAGGGAAGCCGCCCAGTACACGCTGTACACAGCCCTTTACACTGTGCTGAAGCTCTTCGCCCCGATACTGGTTCACATATCAGAAGAGCTGTACCACGGAGTGTTCATGGACACGGAGAAGCACCCCTCGATACATGTGGCCCCATGGCCTGAAAGGGATTACATGGACCCGGAGGCTCTCCGCCTTGGCAACAGTGCCCTCACGGTGATAGAGGAGGCAAGAAGGTGGAAGAGCGAGAACAACCTCAGCATGGCCACCCCCCTGGACTCCATCGATGCCCCCGCCGAGCTGAAGCCCTTCGAGGCGGACCTGCTTGCGGTTACCCGGGCCGAGGTGATCAACTACCTCTAGAAGAACACCTTATAGAGGGTCAACGCTCCTAGTGCCGTGGTGGCGATGCCCACCGCAAGGGTGAACTTCTCAGTGTTTATTCTCTTCACGAGAAAGGCACTGAGAGGTACGCTCAGCACTGCTCCGGCAATAAGCGGAGGAGCAATGCCCCAGTTGACCTGTGTTCCAATGATGAGGTAGGTAACCACCCCCACCAGGCAGGTGAAGCTTTCCGCCATGCTGGTTATGGCAATTGCGCTCTTTCCGTTAACGCCGGAAAGTATCTGACCGCTGGTCACCAGGGGGCCGTAACCTCCACCGGAGAGGCCCTTGTTGAAGGCGGCTGTTACTCCCAGGCCGGTGACCTTCTTCCAGCTGAATCCGCCGGGGCTTCTGTGCCTTACCAGGATCAGTATTCCCATGGCCAGCACAATGAAGCCTATGATCGGTGAAAGATACGCCTTCAGGTTAACGGCGAAGATCGCCGCCCCCACCGCGCCGATCAGGCTGCAGATGCCCAGTATGTAGGCAATCCGGGCATCATTCGATTTTGGGAGATAGCCCAGCGCTCCCATCTTTTTCACGATCTTGTGGTCAGTGTCGTTCCTGAAGTCGAAGAAGGCGTTACCAGCCTGTGGTGGGCGAAGGCGGCGAATCCCCCGGTAATAAGCTCTGAAAGCAGTATCGCCGGGACCACCTGCATAGGCTGATATCCCATAAGAAGAAGCACCGGTGTAAGTGTTGTTCCGTATCCCATTCCCAGTGTGGAATCCACGAGCTCACAAAAAAAGGCCATGCCGAAAAGAACGGCTATAATCTCTATTTCCATGACGTTATCTTCCCTGGTAGTGCATGCTTTAATTGTTGTACTGCTAGAGCTTACACAATCTATTTGTCAAATTTACGGATGGCTTTAAGAAGGGATTTTACGATCTCGGTCATCTCCTTGTCCATGGCCTCCGGGGGTATGGTGATGTTCAGGGAGAGGCCCTCACGGGGGATCTCGATGGTGGGTGCGGGCTCGTCGGGAACATCCGGGAGGGAGGGGGAGGGTTCAGTTTTTTCTTCCTCAGGCGCCGGGACGGCGGGGGATTTCTGCTGCAGGGTTTCGCCTTTGCCGAAGTCCGCCATGTCCGCCAGGACCTGAAGGGTGAGGACCATGTAGGCCGCTTCGGTGTCCGACACTCCGGTCTGTTCCTTGAAGAGGGTCATCAGGGCCTTGCCGTCGATGTTCCTGCCGTCGGGATAGATTTCGAAGACCTTGGAGTAGGATTTCGACAGAGCCCCTGCAAGGATGGAGGCGAAGGCGATTTCATCGGAGTCCGACGCGGCGTTCCAGAGCTCCGAGGGGGAGAGGTTGCTGTCGATGAAGCCCAGGAAGAAGAGAAGCTCAAGGAGTTTTACGTCGGACTGCCGGCGGAATCCGATGGAAGCAAGGTAGTCGGTGGTTATCTTGTCGGGCCGGGGGCTGTTTCGCACGCTTCTGAAGAGAAGCTCGATGGAACCCGGATCTCTCACTGCGGGATATGTGTTCATTAAATACACCTCCGGTTGATACGGGCAAAATATTCTATTTCCCGCGGAAAAGAAAGTGGAGAACTGGTTTTTTGAGCGGTAGTCTTCAATATTCCAAAGAGTTCGTACAAATGCATTTTCTGGAGGGGCAATGAACAACTCGCTTACCATAAACGATATAAAGGATCTTTTCATCCTCAGAAGGGTTTCCGGTGACCAGGCCATGGAGGTTTTCCGCGAGTGTCCAGTTATCGAAATGGATAAGGGGGAAACACTTATCAGGCCGGCCAGAGCAACCAGAAACTCTACATCATACTTGAGGGTGCGCTCACGGTGCACCTCGACAGCCCCGAGAGCGATCCCGTGGCGGTGCTGAACATTGGTGAAACCGTTGGCGAACTCTCGGTGATCGATGACAGCCCGGCATCGGCCTTCGTGGTGGCAAAGGAGCCATCCAGGATACTGGAGGTGGACGAGGCCTCGTTCTGGGGGCTCATTTCCGCCTCCCACGCCTTTGCCTGCAACATGCTCCTGCTCCTGGCGGACAGGATGAGGGCCAGCGACGATACCATTACCGAGAACATCAGAATGCGCCGGCGGTTCGAGAAAGACGCCATGCTTGATGTCCTCACCGGCCTGAAGAACCGCCGCTGGGTGGAGGTTCAGCTTCCAAGGCTCCTGGCCCGGCACACACTCAGCGACCTGCCTCTGAGTGTGATACTCTTCGATGTGGACTACTTCAAGAAATACAATGACCGCTACGGGCACGACGCCGGCGACGACGTCCTTTCCGCCGTGGCCAGGATGGCGGTGGACAGCCTGCGCCCGACGGACCTCTGCGCCAGGTACGGCGGGGAGGAGTTCATAATACTGCTGGCCGGTGTTCCAATGGAATTCGCCTGGATCGTGGCGGAAAGGGTCAGGAAGACAATAAGCGAAACAAAGGTGATAACAACCGACGGCAGGGTCCTGCCGCCGGTTACCATCTCACTGGGTATCGCCCAGGCAGAAGCAGGGGACGAAACCGGTACGCTTCTGAAAAAGGCCGACAACGCCATGTACCAGGCGAAGTCCTCGGGAAGGAACTGCACCTGTAAGTACAGGAAGCCTACTCCCTGATACCCGCCTGTTCCAGTATGAAGGCGTACTTTTCCGCGGTGTCCGCCAGCCAGCCGTACCTTCCCGAGTTGCCTCCGTGGCCCGAGCCCATGTTAACCCTGAGAAGAACGGGAGAATCACCGGTGTTTACCCTGCGTATTCCCGCCACCCACTTCGCCGGCTCCCAGTAGCCCACCTGGGAGTCGTTCACCCCGGTGAAGACGTACATGGCGGGATACTCAGTTTCGTGAAGATTGTCCACCGGTGAGTAGGAGAGGATGTACCGGTATGCCTCGGGGTCTTCACCGGGGTTGCCCCATTCGTCGTACTCGTTGGTGGTAAGGGGTATGGTGGGGTCAAGCATGGTGGTAAGGGCGTCCACGAAGGGAACACCTGCGACCACTCCCCGCCACAGGTCCGGCCTCATGTTGGTAACCGCACCCATAAGGAGACCGCCGGCGCTCTCTCCCATGGCGAATATCCTCTCAGCGTCGCAGTATCCCTGGTCTGCCATGTATTCGGCGCAGGCTATGAAGTCGGTGAAGGAGTTCATCTTGTTTAGTGTCCTGCCCCGGTGATACCAGCTCCGGCCCATTTCGCTTCCCCCCCCGCACATGGCGTCGGCGTATATGAAGCCCCTGTCCAGAAGGGAGAGGAGACCGGCGCTGAACATAGGGTCCAGGCTCATGCCGTAGGCCCCGTATCCGTAGAGCAGCAGCGGGTTCTCCCCGGGGCTGTAGAGGTCGGTCCTGTATACCATTCCCACCGGAACGAGGGCACCGTCCCCGGCGGGCACCATTATCCTCTCGGCGGTGTAGAGGTCAGGGTCATAGCCTTCCCCGGCGAATGTGGTCTTCAGGGTCTTCACGGAATCGTCCTCTACATGGTAGGAGATCATGGACCACGGCGTTGTGAGTGAGGTGTAAAAAAGTCTGATGGAATCCGCATCCGCTGAGTAGTTTGCCGAGGTGTAGAATGTGGCGGGTTCCCCGCCCAGGTCGGCGTAACGGCCCCCGCCGGTCTCTCTGTCGGCAAGGTAGAGCCTTCTGAGACCGCCGCTGCGAAGGGAGACCGCCAGGAAATCGTTGAACACGTCGAGTTCCTCTATCAGGGTCCCTTCGTCGTGGGGTATCACAGTGGTCCAGCTGTCAATTCCCGGGGAAGAGGCCGGGGCCCGCATCACCGCGTAGTTCTCTCCGGGGAGGTTGGTCTGAATGAAAAGGGTGGAATCCGAGGGGTAGATGTAGTATTCAAGCCCCTCGGTACGGGGATGCACCAGGACCATGGAATCCCGTGGGGTGGCCGAGGGCAGTATGCGGTACTCGGATTCAAGTGAGCTGGCGGTGCCCAGCAGCACCCACTTGCCGTCGGTGGAGTTCTCCACCCAGGGCCAGAAGGTGGGGTCCTCCTCGGTGAAAAGGGTTATCTCGTCGTCGCAGGCTATGGTCCTGCGCATGATCCGTTCGGTCCTTCCAGTCTTGTCGTTCAGGCCGTAGAACACCATCCGGGAGTCCGCCGCCCAGGCCAGGTCCCCGGATGCATTGTTTATGACGTCCAGTGTGTCCCCTGTATGGATATCCTGGAAGACCAGGGTGTACCAGTGGCCTCCGGTGGTGTCGTAGGCCCAGGCCAGTGTGCGGTTGTCCGGGCTCACGGAGATCATCCCGACGTCGAAGTACCCGTAAAGATCACCGTAACTGTTCTCGTCGAGGAGCACCAGGGGCTCACCGTCCGGGTGGGTCCTTCTCATGTTCACTGCGTAGTCGGCCCCGGGGGGGTATTCGTACCAGTACCACCAGCCGTTCCTGTAGTATGGCACCGAAGACTCGTCCTCAGGTATCCTTTCGATCAGCTCCTCAAGAATGGTATCCATCAGTTCCCGGGACCTGGCCATGATGGAGTCGGTGTATGTGTTCTCCGCCAGGAGGTAATCAGTTACCGCCGGGTCTTCGATGTTCCTCAGCCAGTAGAAGTCGTCGACCCTTGTATGGCCGTGAAAGGTTATCTCATGGGGTATCTCCGCCGGGGCGGGGGGCAGCAGCATCAGCAAAACAACAGCGAGCATATTTTCTCCGTTCCTTCAGGAATGATCCCCGATTATAATTAACGGTTACGGGAACGAGATTCACTGAATTATGTTACACAGGCAGAACCGAAAAACCGAGAGGAGATAGAAGTGACCCTTCGCATCACGGCGGCCACCGCCGTTCTCATGGCTTTCCTCCTTGTCTTCGCCTGCGGCGACGACGAGGACAACCCCCAGGGGGCGGAACCAACCCAACGGCCTCCACACTTTCAGCCGCTGTCAGTCAGAACACCGCCACACTCACCTGGACACAGTGCCCCGACACCGATTTCGCCTCATACAACCTCTACCGCTCCCTGACCTCCGGCATAGCCGCCAGCCCCTCTTCAGCAACACTGGTGGGCACCTTCACCGATATAGCCACACTCACCCACACCGACGCCAACCTCGCCTGGAACACCCCCTACTACTACGCCCTCCAGACAGTCGACTCCTCCCAGCTCACCGCCTGGAGCAACGAGGTGTCCATCACCACACCGGACTCCTCCGGCGGTGGTGGAGGCGGTGGCGTCCTCTCCTGCTACGAGATACAGGGCCAGCAGGACGAATCACCCTACAACGGCGACGATGTAACGGTGACAGGAATAGTTACATCCGCCTCCGGTGAACTCTACAACAACTCTTCCGGTGAGCTTGTCTCCATCATGGATTCCCAGGGAGGGGAGTGGTCAGGACTGCTTCTTTATGGCTACGAGGGCATAATGGATAGCTTCCAGAGGGGAGACAGTGTTGTCGTTTCCGGGTATGTGCAGGAGTTTTATGATCTCACAGAGGTGGTCGTACAGTCTGTGGACTTCGTAGAGAGCGGCCATCCTATCCCCGGTCCCGAGTCAATTTCCACAGTTGATATCAACCAGGAGAAATGGGAGGCAGTTTTCGTCTCCATTTCCGATGTGACCGCCACCACGGATCCTGACCAGTATGGTGAGTTCCTGGTTGATGACGGCTCCGGTACTGGAATGGTGAAGGCCTACCAGTATCCTGCTGCTTCAGGTGACACTTTCAGCGAGATAATTGGCATACTCGTTTACACCTACGACAACTACAAGCTCGAGGCCAGGGACGATGACGATATCACTGAGTAGAACCTGATTAATATGGAGGTTGTCATGAGAGGGCTCGCGGTTACTGCGGTACTGTTTCTGGTACTGATATCAGCCTGCGGGCCCGACAACCCCTTCGACCCCGGCCCCTCCGGCGTTGCCATCACCGTTCTGCTCACAGGCCCGTCAACGGCAAGGGTACGGTGGAACGCCTCTCCCGACGACGACTTCTACAGCTACACCCTCTACCGCTCTCAGGTGGGGGACATAAAGAACAACCCCGGCTCCGCCACGGTTCTCGGGGTTTTCTACGACAGGTACGACAAAGAGTACTACGACGAGAACCTCTCCGCCGGCACCTGGTACTATGCCCTCAAGGTTACCAACGAAGGAGGCTTCTCCACCTGGTCCAACGAGGCCGGTGTTACCGTTGGAGCTGAAGCCATCCGTAAATTTGACAAATAGATTGCGTAACTTATAGTTGTAAAATAAAATAGGGCGGTACAGGCTTTGCCGTACCGCCCTGTTCTTTCCTTAGCTATTCCAGTGGCTGGAGGTTCTCGTCCACTCCCCCGGCAACCACCACGAACCAGTCCTCGGTGAAGTACTTTGCAGCCACCTCCCGGACAGATTCCGGTGTAAGCCGGGTGATCTCCTGAAGGGTGGTCTGGTCGTTGTCCAGGGGGATCCCCATGATCTCGCAGTTGGCGAAGTACCTTGCCTGGGAATCGTATGAGTCGTAGCTGATGGCGTTTTGGCCAATGGTCCTCGACTGTTCCAGAAGGAGCTCTTCTTCCTCCACCCCTTCATCGGCGATCCTATTGAGTTCTTCTGCCATTGCCGAGAGGGCTCTCTCTGCCAGGGGAGAGCCGGTGGAGAGGAAGCCGGTGAACCTGTTTCCGGTGACTGAGCCGGATCTGGCTCCCTCCAGCCAGGCTCCAACCATATAGGCAAGACCCTGGGTTTCCCTGACGTTCTTGCCGAGCCTGGAGCCTATTCCCCCGCCGAGGATGCCAGACATTATCCTGAACGGGACGTAGTCTTCAGTTACGTATGATGGCCCCATGCAGGCAATGTACTCGGCTACCTGTATCTTGCCGGGCATGGATATGACAAGGGTATCTCCCGGTGCTGAGCTGAAGGCGAGGTCAGTATGTTCAGGAAGGGCATCCCGGGGGTTTTCCCAGTCTCCGAAGTAGTTATTGGCGAGGCTGAGTGCCTTTCGGGCGTTATGTCCCCCACTATGGAGATGACGGTGCCTTCAGGGCGGACGGTGGTCCTCCACCATTCCCGGGCGTCCTCCACTGTTATGGAACCCACGGTCTCTATAGTGGCGGTCCTCTGGTTACCCGGTTCCAGCAGTATCTCATCGATGCCGTTACGGGCCATGTAAAACTGGCTTTCCCTGTATCTCTCAAGGCTGCCGAGAAGCTTTGTTTTAACGCTTTGGAAATCCTCCTCACCAAGGGCAGGGCGCATGAGCAGGTCGGAAAGGGAGGTGAAATAGGTGTCTGCATGCTCGCTTAGCCCGTATACGTTTGCCATTGAATAGTTGCTATTGGTCTGGATCCAGATGCCGCTGCCCAGAACCGCAAGCCTCTCGTGGAATGCTTCATAGCCCATCTCATCGGTTCCCCTGAGCATGAGTTCCGTGGTAATCGAGGTTAGACCGCACCTGTCGGGATCTTCCCTTCTGGAAGACATGGGTATTGCGGCCATTATCTCCACATTGGGGAAACTGTGGTCTTCCTTGACCAGCAGAACAAGGCCGTTGTCGAGAACGAACCTCTCAACACCCCGGGAAATGGAGAACTCAGGCAGCTGGAAATCGGCGGTAAGGTTCAGTCCGCTCCAGTCGGTGATCTCCGGCACGCTTGTTTCCGTGGTCCCCGCCGTGGAAGTTCCCTGGGATCCGGATCCGCCCTCCTGGGCATGGAGCACCGATATCATCATGCGGTCCGGCGTAAAGTACCTTGAGGCCGTCTCCATAAGGTCTTCAGGGGTCAGTTCAGCAGCCATTTCAAGTATTTGCTTCCATCCTTCCAGCTCTCCGGACATGGAAAGATCGTAGGCGTGCCTGTAGGCCTGTGCTACAGGTGTATCAACGCTTGTTAGCTCCCTTGCCACAAGGAAGCTCTGCAGCATTGAAAGACGGGCGGGATCAATGGGTTCCCGGGTGAGGCGGAATGCCTCCTCTTTTATAAGGGTTATCACACTGTCGGTGTTGATACCCGGTTGAACGACTCCGTACAGGGAGAAGGGTTTTCATCCCTGCCCCAGGGGCTGGAAGCATATGCCGCCGAGAGAAGACCCTTGTTCACCATCTCCCGTTCGAGCCATCCAAGTCTGCCTGCGCTGAAATGGGTTGCCAGCAGGAAGAGCGCTGGAAGGTCAGGAGAATCATAGGAGCAGCCCCTGAACCATACCATGAAACGGTCGGCCTCAGCGGGATACTCTATGTCGACCCTTTCCGGAAAGTCGAGGCTGGTGATCTCCGGTACATTGTCCGGTGTGGGGCCCTGGCAGGGAATGGAACCGAAGTATTCCTCAACCATTGCCATGGCTTCCTCGGTCTGGAAGTCGCCTGCCACAACCAGAACCGCGTTTGATGGTCTGTACCATGTTTCGTAATAGTCCCTGACTGTCTGTTCGTTGTAGGCGGCAATGGTTTCTGAGAATCCTATCACCGGTCTTCCCAGGGGGTGGTCGCCGTAGAACTCCCCCCGGGCCCTCTGATAAAGCTGGCCGTCGGGGGAGTCTACTGAAAGCCTCCACTCGTCGGTTACCACACCTATCTCCTGGGCAATGGCGGCGGAGTCCATGAGGCAGTTGTGCATTCTGTCGGCCTCAATTCTCAGGGCGTTCTCCAGTTTGGAAGAGGGAAGGTAGATGAAATAGTTCGTGAAGTGCTCGCCGGTGCCCCCGTTAGCTACCCCGCCTTCCTTTTGAACCAGCTGCCAGAACATCTGCCCGGGCATGTCCTGTGTTCCGTTGAACATCATGTGCTCGGTGAAGTGGCTGATGCCTGCTATGTCAGCTGACTCGTTCCTGGAACCCACTTCGTACTGAACCAGAACCACCGCCGAGGGGGCGAAGTGCATCTCGTCGAGCACAACTCGAAGGCCGTTTTCGAGAGTGTAAACAATGGCTTCACCATTGGCCTGCAGGGAGAAAAGGAACAGTATGAGAATGGATAATGCGGTTCGCATAGGAAGCTTCCTTTCATAAAGACGGGGAATGCTGTTATTTATAAGAAGGAAAATATACGAACCTGAATGGCAGGGGGCAAATCTACCGGTTTTTAATCCAGTGGAACTCCCGTATCAGACCTTCTTCCAGGGGTGTTTCAGGCATCCAACCGAGTTCACTCCTGGCAAGGTCCGTTGATGCCCAGGTATCGGGGACATCACCCCTTTTACCCTTGGTGAAAGAGATCTCAAGGGGATCGTCCATGATGTTCGACAGGGTCTCTATTGCCTGAAGAAGGGTCACCCTGTTGCCTCCGCCAAGGTTCATGGCAAGGCCGCCGGTGGAATTTTCCGCCAGGATAAGCCCCTGGACGATGTCGGCAATATAGGTGAAGTCCCTTGTTTGCTCTCCGGTGCCGAAAACCCCGATGGGTTCGCCACGGAGCCCTGCGGTGATGAACCTGTTGAAGGCCATGTCCGGCCGCTGACGGGGGCCGTATACGGTGAAGAACCTCAGGCTGACCGAGGGCAGGCCCATATTGGCGGTGTAGAGCCGCACCAGGTTTTCAGCTGCAAGCTTTGTTACACCATAGGGGGAGTGGGGAATGGGAACGGTTCTGTCCTCCACCATGGGGAGCTTTTCCGGGATGCCGTAAACGGATGATGAGGAGGCGTAGACGAAGTTAACCACGCCGCCCCTTTTAAGAGCCCATTCCAGAAGGTTCTGGGTTGCCTCGATGTTGTCCCGGGTGTACACGGTGAAGTCGGAGCCCCAGGATTTTCTCACACCGGCCTGGGCTGCCAGGTGATAAATTACCAGCTGTTCCCCGGGGTCTATGAACCGGTCAAGGAAAGCCGTATCTCCGGAGAGGTCCTCCTCAGCAAGGGTAAAAAGATCACTGTTCTGGGCGGAGGATACATTTCTTCTTTTCAGGGAGGTGTCGTAGTAGTCCCTGAAGGCGTCAACTCCGGTAACCTTCATTCCCCGGGCCAGCAGCGCATCCGTCAGGCTGCTGCCGATGAATCCGGCGCAGCCGGTGATCAGATAATGACTCACTTCTATTCTCCGCTGTCCTCGGTTATGCACCAGTTTGCCTGGCAGTTGTTGTTCAGCTGCAGCAGATACCGCATGGAACCCACCTTCACAGCCACAGGAAGGAAGCCCGGGCCGAAGGGGGCCAGGCAGGTGAACTGAGCAGGATCCGGGAGTTCATCAAGATACAGGTCGATGTGTGGTTCGGGAACGGGCTGGGTGGGATATTCGGTCATGTGGGTGATGAGGAGATTCCTGAGATACTCCCAGTCGGTGCCCTCGTAGCTGAATCCCGCCGCCCGGTAATGTCCGCCGGCGCTGGAGAAAACATTCCGCATACTGACAAGGAAACCGGCCATGTTCCAGTCCCCTATGGAGCGGGTATCCCCGATGAGCTTGCCGTCTTCCCTTCTGGTAACAACGATGGTTCCCCGGCGGTAGATCTTGCAAAGCCTGCTGGCAAGGGTTCCGCCCATGGCGGGTGGTATGTCTTCCAGGAAGATGAGGACCATTCCCAGGGCATCAGCTTCTGAATCCTTCTTCTGTATGGCCGAGGTGACGATGTCGCTGAGTGCCTTCCCCCGTTCTTCGCTGTTGGTCTTCATCTCTTCCCAGAACTTCTCGCACCATGTGGCATCGTAGCTGGACATGAAGTCTATCATGGACGCAATGCCGCTGTGGTCGCCTTTTCCTATGGTACTGGTTATCCTCTGTCTTACCATGGCCCCTGTCCAGGCGTGCTTTCTGCAGGGCCACTTCTCCATGAGGAGCTTCAAACCCTCGGTGAGCCTTGATTCCTTTATTGAGGAGAAGCAGTGAAGCAGATATCTGTTCCATTCGGTGAAAGGAACCCTGTCGCTGACAGTTCCAAGAGCAACCGCCGCAAGCAGCTGAGCATCCTTTTCCCACCTGGGGAAGAGGTGTACCAGGGCCCCGTAGAGAACTCCGCAGCCGGCCAGGTCCGCCGCGGCTCCCCCGGTTATCTGGGGATCCACCATGCGTTAGCCTCGGGAAGGGGCGGATTTAGCGTGTGGTGGTCGGTGATCACCACCCTGGCACCGTGGTCACGGGCCCATTTAACCCCTTCAACTGCACTGCAGCCGTAATCCACCGTAAGAAGAAGGTCCTCCGGCTCCAGGAGCCCCTGAAGCCTCCCGGGCCTTATGCCGTAGGTTTCGATGTCCCTTCTGGGAATGATCGGAACCACATGGAAATTCTCGTTCCTTAGCACACGCAGGCCTATGAATATGCCGGTAACGCCGTCCATGTCGTCGTGGCCGTAGAGCACTATCTTGCCACCGCGCTTCTTTACCCCCTCGAGTTCACTGCGGAATATGTCGAGGTCGGGGAGGAGCCTTTCCCACCGGGGTTTTGAAGGAAGCCAGATCTTCACCGGATCCGGTGCATCGGGAAACCTTTCCCTCAGAACTTTTGCCGCCAGGGTGCTCAGCCTGGTACGCTTCATGATTCTTTCGCAGTCGATGGTTCCCAGGCGTGCCATTATTTCGCTTTCCGTTATTTAATGATAGGATATGTCTTTATTCTCCAATCGTCTAAGATTGCAGAGAATGGTGCTTCTGTCAACGGAAATTCAGCGAATGGAATCTTCCAGCTCTCTGATCTCCTCCCGGGCCCGGCGCGTATCTCCTCAAGTGCCTGCAGGGCTTCATCGTCGTCGGTGTATCGGAGCCTCTGATAAGGGTCGAGTTCCGTGCGGTTGAGGAATGGTCCTATTGTTGCCTGGAGGCCAATCGTGAACTTTGCGCTCTGCATAACATCCTGTGTGGAAGACCCGGAATCGCTGGAAACGAAAAGGTGCTCGAGTTCTGAAGCCGCAGCCATTACAGTGAAGTTCCTGTTCAGCCGGTACAGTCCGCCTACGTTCAGATCGCGGCCGTCCCACTCCACCATTATTTCCGAATCCATTGAAGGATGAGCCAGAATGCTACCGAAAACACCCGGTAAAGGGTTCTCAAAGCCGTCCACCGCTTCATCGGACTGCTGGAACCTGCCGGTACCAAAGCCTATGTTGAGGCAGATGGGCAGGGAGATGAAGTAGCTGAAATCCTTGGTGATAACTCCGTAGATACTGAAGTTCTGGGCATTGGGATAGTTGTAAAGGCTGTCGTTGTCGTGGCGATAGAATTCGTAGTTTTCCTCTCCTATGAGGTTCTCGACGCCAACGGAGATACCGGGTCTGTTTATGGTTTCCCTTAAGACAAGGCCCCGGGCGGTTCCGGAAAAGCCCGCCGCGCCAAGGTATGTACCGCCAATCTGGCCCCTGCCGAAAAGACCGACTTCCATGTAACCTGCAACCGCGACATCCATGTTTGAGGATCCCGTTGAGTCTTCGGTTGAGTAGCCGGTGCCGCCCACTCCGATGGCAATTTCGGTGTGTCTTAGAAGGTTTGCCGAGGGTGTATCCAGCAGCCCGAAGTGGGCGAAAGGAAGCCCCCCGCGAAGGCCGAAAAAGCCAGCACGGACAGAACAGCTGCCAGTAATTTCATTCTTCCTCTTTCCGACAGAGAAAACAATATCGCACTTTATCTATAATGGCGATAAATCCGCCTTTGGTCAATTGCCGGTTGAAAAAACACAGCGGATGGCGGTAACTGATAATTGCAGGAAGGAGAATCGTGACCCATCTGCTTTTTGCCATTGCGGTGGCGGCGTTCGAACCCCAAAGCGAATCCCCGTGGCTTTCCGGGGGAGCCGCCTCCGCACTGTTCCCAAGAACCCATCTTGCGCTTTGCGTAAATCCCTCTTCCATCGGTCTGCTAACGGAAACTGCCTTCGCCGTGTCCGCCGCCCGCCCATTCGGCTTCAAGGAGCTTGATCGTACCGCCGCCGCCGGCGGCTGGGCGAATGAATCCCTGGCCCTTGCCGGTTATGCATCCTATTCCGGCAGGAACGGTTACTCCGAGGCAACAACAACCGCCGCCGGGGCATTCACCCTCGCCCGCAGTCTCGTTGCCGGGCTTTCCGGGTCTTACCACAGGCTTGCCATTGAAGGCTACGGAGGTTCCGGTGCTTTCTCAACGGACATAGGCCTGATCGCCAGACCAGTTACAGGGCTCTATCTGGGGGCTTCCTGCCGCGGCCTCTACAGCTCCGCCCCTGCCTCCGACGGCATGGGGGCCGTTCCTCGAACCCTTTCGGGGGCCATCGGCCTTTGTCCATACGAAGGCGTAACACTTTCCGGGGGCGCTTCGTTCCACCAGTATTCGGGTAAGGAGTTCTCCGCCTGCACATCAGTCGAGCCCTATCCCGGTGTAACCCTGGCCGCTTCGTTGTTAACACCGCCGGTCCGAATGGGTTTCTCTCTCCATGTAAACATTTCCGTAGCAGGGCTTCAATACGGGTACAACACGCACCCCGACCTCCAGTCGGGCCACTCCATATGTCTTTCCTACGGAGGCGCAGGTTTCAGGCCTGCCCCTGCGGAGTTCCAGCCGCCGCAGGAAGTAACAGGAGAAACCCATTTTCCCCTTAACGTGAACAATGCCACTGCGGAAGAGCTGATCGAAATACCGGGAATCGGCCCTTCAAAGGCTTCGGCGATCAGGAACTACATCGAAACCTACGGCCCCCTGAAGACCGTGGACGAACTGATCGAGGTCCCTGGTATAGGTCCGTCTACCCTTGAGAATCTCAGGCCTTATCTTACCATATGACCTCAATTCTGTTTATCCTTCTCGTTATGAACCTTCCCGGAGATGTCAGGGCAAGGGGTTCCATCGGCTGGCCCCGTCCAAGGGGCATCACCGAGAACCACTGGCAGGGAGATGCTCTGTCTTTCTATCAGCGTTTCCGCTTTGATCCCGCTAACTGGCATGCGGTTCTGCTCACCGAGAAGGATCCCGGCGAAGAATGGGCTGACCTCATATCAGCAGGCCTGCAGTATTCAAGGGAAGAGAATTTCACCGCATCTGCAGGGGCACTCAGGGTTCAGTTCGCCCAGGGCCTCCTTCTAAGCCATCCCGGCTCCTGGGGATCCACCGACCCTCTCTCCCTGTCAAAGCCTTCACCCTGGAGAATTCGTCTTGAGCCGGCGGAAAGCCCGGGTATGTCCGATGCCGCAATGCTCTCAGGCCTGGCCTCCCATCTCACCCACGGAAAGCTGTCACTTGCCGGAGTTCTGGGGTGGTCCCATATCGATCCCGGTGAAACAGGCCTGCATCGGTCCCCGGGGGAGGTGGAATCCCGGGGAACCGTCTCCGAGAAGCTTGGTGCCTTCAGGGCGGGTTGGGGCCCCGCCGGGCTGTCCTTTGCCTCGGTCAGCCGGGGATCAGATACCACGGAAATCAGCACACGGTTCGGGGCCGACCTCTATATCCAGGGAAAGGAGTCACTTCTTACCGGAGAGTTCGTCACCGATCTCGACTCCATTACCAACTTTGTCCTGTCCGCAACAAGGGGTCTTCCCCGGTTCCGTCATGGTCTTACCTTGAGCAGGAACACCGGCGGCATGCCCAGAACCGCCGGGGCAATGGGAACTGAGCACAATATAGGTGCCGGCTATGGCATCCGGGCAAGAACCTCCGGCGGTCTCGTTATCCACGGCGGTCTGTTGCTTCTCCAGCGTGAACAGGGGAACAGGCTCAGGGCGGGAGTTCAGTTCACCCAGGGGTTTTCAGGAAGGACCGAACTCAGCCAGCGGCTGGTGCTTTCCAGTTCCCAGTCCGAAGGGAACCTCAGCGGAAGGTTCAGTGCTTCCTGGAGCCCTGGGAGAAACCTCTCCTTGTCACTGAAGCTCCCCTTCCGGTTCTACTCCTCTGAAGAGGGTGCCTCGGAAAGGGGGGCCGGTTTGGAAACCAGGCTGAGGCACAGGCTCTCACAGGCCTTTGAGTACTCCCTTTCGGGGGCAGCCTGCAGCACCGATGGCTGGGAAAGCCGGGTGTATGCCTATTCACTGTCCTTTCCGGGGCAGTTCGGCTCATCGGCCCTTTACAATAAAGCGGTACTTCTTCAGGCGGCGGTTTCTGTACATATTTCACCGAATGCGGTTCTTCGCGGGAAATACTCCTGGTATTCAATGCAGGGTGAAGAAAGCCTTGGAACCGGGTACGAGGAAACCCCGGGCAGCAGCCGGAACGCCATGGGGATTCAGCTTGACTGGAACCTGGAATAGGGTAAGGAAGGGAGAAGAGATGAGACCATCCTGGGATCAGTATTTTCTAAAACTGGCCATGCTGGCCAGCGAAAGGGCAACATGCCCCAGAATGCACTGCGGGTGCGTTCTTGTGCGGCACAAGCATGTTCTGGCCACCGGCTATAATGGCTCACTTCCAGGCCTTCCCCACTGCGACGACATCGGCTGCCTTATAGTGAACGACCACTGCATAAGAACCAACCATGCGGAAATGAACGCAATTACACAGGCGGCGAAGAACGGTGTTTCAATAGCAGGCGCCACAGCCTATGTAACCAACATGCCCTGCACTACCTGCGCCAAGGCCCTGATAGGAGCCGGGATAAAAAGGGTGGTGGTTTTCAGCGACTACCACTCAACCCACGCGGAAACCTTCTTCAGGGAAGCCGATGTAAGGCTGGACAGGCAGGAAATGCCCGAAACCTTGATAAAATACGATCTTGCTGATTACTCAAGTGCGAAAAGCTTTGACAGCTGTAAAGATGAGGTCAGTGAACGAAAGCCTTGATGAAGGCCCAGGTGTTCTGCCCGAAGCCGTCGGAAAAAACGCTGTTCTGGTTGCCCGGCGTTCCGAGGTCGCCGTTTCCGTAGGCATCTATACTGTGAAACCAGCTGTCGGGGTCGTTGGCCGACCAGCCCGGGTTGGCCCTCTCCAGCGAAGCACCGGGATATAGGTCCCAGGTGGCGTCCCAGCTGAAGAACTCACTTCTGTCGATCTGACGGCTTTCCAGCTTAAGGCTTCCGCTGGTTGAAAGGGAAAAGTTGTTCCATACGGCGTTGGGTGAGTATCCGCCGTTCTCTCCGGTGATGCCGCTGGCTCCCACCACGAAATACCCCTCGGGGGGAACGAGTTCCGAGGAGAAGTTGATCTGCTGGCCCTCTTCGTTCTCTATTCTCCAGTCCGCCAGATTTACCCAGCCGCCTGTGTTGTTGTAGAGCTCTATCCACTGCCCCATCAGACCGTTGGACGAGTAGAGGGGGTCGATCATTATCTCGTTTATAACAAGGCTGCCGCCGCTCGGTTGGTTCAGCAGAGGTGCGTTGAATGAAGCTGACAAAACCAGGAAAAGAAGTACTGACATGCACTCCCCCTTTCTAACAACTGGCTAAAGCATACACCGGCGGCACCTTCGGGTCAAGTAAAGGAAGGGCCCGGCGAGGAGGTCTTCGCCGGGCCCTTCAAAACTTCAGGTGACCTCGTATGCGCCCAGGTCAAGGAAACCGTGGCCGCTCAGGTTGAATAGGATTATCCTTTCCTCCTTTCTTTCCCTGGCCTCAACGGCGGAGTCCATTGCCTGGCAATTGCGTGGGCCGATTCAGGGGCGGGGAGTATTCCCTCCACCCTGGTGAAGAGCCTTCCGGCATTCAGTACCTTCTTCTGGTCATAGGAAACGGGGTTCACGATGCCCAGCTTGACCAGGTGGCTCACCAGGGGTGCCATGCCGTGGTATCTCAATCCCCCGGCATGGATCGGCGGAGGCACGAATCCCGCTCCCAGTGTGTACATCATGTATCTGGGAGTGAGACCGGAGGCATCACCAAAGTCATATTTAAGTTTCCCCGCCGTCAGAGTGGGGCAGACGGTAGGTTCCACCGCGGTGAACTCAATGCCAGGCCCACCGGTAAGTGTTCCTTCAATGAAGGGAAATGCCAGACCGGCGAAGTTGGAGCCACCGCCGACACAGGCTACGATCTCCGTGGGAAAATCACCCATCTCCTCCATCTGGGCAATTGCCTCCTGGCCAATTATGGACTGATGCAGGCAGACCGCGTCTGAAACACTTCCCAGGCTGTAGCAGGAATCCGGACGATCCAGAGCCCATTCCACCGCTTCACTGATGGCGATACCAAGGCTTCCCGGGTGACCTGTGTCATCCTTCAGAAAGGACCTTCCGGACCTTGTGCGATCACTGGGGCTGGCATGGACCCTGCCTCCGTGGATTCCAATGAAGGTTTTCCTCAGGGGCTTCTGCAGGTAGCTTGCACGGACCATGAACACATCCAGATCTATCCCGAACATGGCACATGCCTGGGAAAGGGCGCTGCCCCACTGGCCGGCGCCGGTTTCCGTTGAGATCCTGCTCATGCCGTCCCTGGCGGCGAAGAAGGCCTGTGGAATGGCTGTGTTGCTCTTGTGGCTTCCTGCGGGGTTCGTACCCTCGTATTTGTAGTAGATGCGGGCCGGCGTATTCAGCGATTTTTCCAGCTTAACGGCCCGTATAAGAGGGGATGGCCGGTATACCCTGTATGCTTCCAGCACCTCGGTGGGAATAGGCACCGTTGGCTCCATGGTAACCTCGTGCTCGATCAGCCCCGAGGGGAAGAGGGCCTGAAGTACCTCCGGACCCACCGGATTGCCGTCGGGTCCCACCGGCGGCGGGGGAAGGGAGGGAAGAAAAGGCTTCAAATTTGTGTAACAGGAGGGCAGATAATCGCTGCTCCTCGTAGAGAATCGTTGCATGATACACTCCTGAGTTGCTGCTGTTCAAGCAGTTACAAAAGATAAAGATATGGTTTGTCTAAAGAGTGTTATTTATGGGCGGAGAAACCCGCCCAACGGCGCCATGCGAAAACACCGCGGGAAGCTGAACGTAATGAAAGAGTTCTGCCGCTTTTCATGGGGTGTATAATGCTGAAGAAAAGGGAATTGTCAACCGGTGCGTTCCAGGGAGACAGGCGGCGGAAGGTCTTGAAGCCTAAAACTCCAGTTGCCCCGGGATGTGGCAGGTGTGTTCATCCTTGCTCTGGAATCCAGTCCCATGATATCCTGCATTGGTATCACAGCCAGCCCGGCGGGGGATGAGAGGGCAAGTTGTACCACCTCATCCACAGAAGTGTAGCCCAGCTCTTTTCCCCTGGAGGTTATCCACCCCGCTGTGGTATCGTTATCGTGGGTACCGGTATAGATCACGGAGTTACGGGGGACTTCCTCCAGGGAGAAACTCCTGTCAGTAAGGGCGAATTGAAGCACCGTCATGCCGGGGAAACCGCATTCCCTCCTGAGTTCGCGGACGGCACTGGTGATAACCCCGAGGTCTTCCGCCACAAGGGGCAGTTCGCCGAGATCCCTTCGCAGTTCCTGAAAAAAGGGGGATCCCGGACCCGGTACCCATTTTCCGGAAGCCGCTGTTTCAGCCCCGGCGGGTATTTCCCAGTAGCTCTCGAAACCTCTGAAGTGGTCCACCCTGGCGGTATGGAAGAGCTCCAGGGCCCGACGCACACGGCATGTCCACCAGCGGTGGCCGGTTTCGCCGCTGGACTCCCAGTTGTATACCGGATTGCCCCAAAGCTGACCGGTGGAGCTGAAGTAGTCCGGTGGAACACCGGCAACAAAAGCCGGAGCCCCTGAAGGAAGCAGTTTGAAGATGGAGCGGTTGAAAAACACGTCCGCCGAGTCGTGGGCGGTGTAGATGGGAATGTCTCCCAGTATCCTTATGCCCAGGGAATCACACAGTTTCCTCAGGGCAAGCCATTGTTCCTCAAGAAGGAACTGCACCATTGCGTGTATCTCAAGCCTGTCCTCCGGGGGAGGTGCATTGTTCTTCCAGAGATGCCAGGGTTTTCCCCGGTTCATTTCCTTTCTTGTTGAGAATCTGCTCCATTCCACCACCCATCGTCTTCGCCGAAAACCGTGGAAACTCCGGGTTATTGTCGATGGCCCGGCGTGCCGCCTTCTCCAGAAGATACTTCCTGTCGCCAAGGGTTTTCCAGTTAACCCTGCCCCGGGCTTTGCTCGTGTGCCTGTCCGCTTCTTCCGGAAGAAGCAAACCCCGGGAAAGGAGCTTTTCAGGGGATAGCAGAATCGGATTGATCGCAAATGAGGAGAGGGTCTGGTACGGGGAGTGACCGTAAACAGGAGGGGAGATGGGAAGAACCTGCCAGACGGAAAGTCCTGAGTCGGCCATCCATCTTATGAACCCTTCAGCTTCTGCACCCAGGGTTCCTGTTCCCCATGGCCCCGGCAGTGATGTGGGGTGAAGCAGCACCCCGGTTTCCCTTGAGAACAGCATTTAACTCCCGTCAGAAAAGAACCGGAACCACCTCCGGAAAGGGGAAAATAACCGATTCGAAGGGGGAAGGCACGGGGTATAATGTTAGACGCCGAAGCATCTGAGATGCTCCGGCGCCCATAAGGAAGGAAGGTGTCAAAGAAACCATTTTCCCCGCACGCCATTGCTTGGTTCCTTTGACGAAACAAGTATACATATACGCTACGAAGATGTCAAGGGATATATATATAACATCGGGCCTCAGCTCTGAATGTTTATCCTTTAAGTGATTCCGGAACAGGTTCTCCGACCTTTGCCTTCCAGGCTACATCGATATTTGATGGGATTATGGGGAAAGCAACATGGGTTCTTATCGTGGTGTAGTTCAGCGGGTTGAGATCACGCCTCTTGAAAAGGTCCTGAATTATTTCGAAGTAGTTGGGAACACCCTCCAGCCTGTTCATGTTCACCGTGGGCAGTATTTCGAAGGAGGGCACCACCGGCAGTATGGACTGGGCCATTCCGATCACATTCTCGTTGTAAGATTCCGTTTCCTCAAGTATCGAGGAAACTATTCTGGGGGCGAAGACAGACTTCTCCATCTCGGAGGTGGGCATAATGATGTCGGTTGCGGCGTTATGGCAGGGGGTAATCACCTTTGCGGAAGTGCTGCCGTCCTTGTCTATATAGAAGTTGTTCAGCTCGAGAACCTCTGCGAAGACAAGGTCCATAAGACCGGCATTACCGGTTTGAAGGGGGAAGATCTCCTCGACGCTGTCTACGAACCGGGAGCGGGACTTCAACCCGGGAAGGGAGCAGTTGCAGAACTGGATATAGTATGGAAGCTCTCCGTTCTCCTGCTGAACAAGGGGTTCGCTCCGGGGTATCTGGGCGCTGTCGGACAGTTCAGTAAAAAGCCTGGGGCGTACATAGAACCAGGGTATATCAGGTCTGTTCCTTCTGAGGCCGAAGGAACCCTTGAGAAGTGTCAGCTTCCATGAATCGGGACGGCCGTTGGGCTCGAAGAGGGTTACTGTAAGCCTGGTTCTTGCTTCAAGGCCGTAAAGGAAGCGGTTACCGGTGAAGGCCAGTTTCCTGTGGTCGACGGAGGCCTGTTCCATGCCCTCTTCCGAGTATGCCAGCAGCATCATTTCCATGCTGGGACGGTCCCCTGCGTGGAGCTCGACGAGGTTTTCGAACTCGGTGAAGTTCTCTTCGGCGGTTTTCAGCAATTGGTCCGGGACCCCAAGCTTGGAAGCCGCCCGAAGGAAACCCTTAAAGGCTGCCTTCCTGGGAATGTGCCGCACGGAAAGGAAACAATCCTCCACCTCGTGAAGCTTGTAGATATTCCATCCTATCATGCGATCTATTCCCAGGGTCTTGTACACATCCCTGGGCTGCTGAAGTTCCCCCGGCAGGGCCTGGAGTATATCAGTTACGGCGTTTTTCAGCCCGGTAAGGCACTGACAGGCCTGCTGCCCGAGAAGTGATGACTGCAATCAAACCCCCTTCGAAGACCCCGAAAGATAATATATATATACTCTTTCCGCTAGCATGGCGTAAGATGTATTCCCCCGGGCTTGCCTGGCTTTAACCGGGCATCGATATTAAAGACATGTATTTATTCAAGCATTATGCCGTTACAGCACTGCTCTTCCTTGCGGTCACCGGTTGCTCAACAAGGGAAAGCACCGACTTTACCCTTTTCCACCAGCAGACCGAGCTGCTCGGTTCCGCCTCCGGTTCCGCTGTTCAGGCGGCAATAGAGCTGGCTGTCATGGCCGATCTGGAGCGCATCCGTGAATCCCCCGAAGCGGTGGAAAGAATACTTCTTCAAAGAAGGGGCGACTTTCAGATGGAAATGGACACCACCACGGTGACCGCGGCGCTTGTCTCCGCCGGTTATGCCCTTAAGAGTACTTCAGCTGAAGTGGTTGAGTATGCTCTACTCCTGGAAGCCCTCAGCGTGAACAGCGGCACACCGGTCCTTTCACCGGGTGACCCACTCTCCGGTCCGGCCTCACTTCTTATCGGTTCCCTGGTGGCCATGGGCAGGGTAAGGAAGGACAACGAATCCATGATTTCCGCAATGGGGTCGGCTTCGGGTTCTCTGGACAGCATAGCCACGGCGTCGGCGGAGATAATCCGTCTGGCGGCGGTTTCCCTTCAGGGGTCTTACGATGATCTGACGGGTTCCAGGAGCAGATCCCTCATCACACAGGAGGGCGGAAGCGGTCATGGGGAGGAGATACTGATTCTCAACGAACACATTCTCGAGCTGCTGGGAACCATGGAAACCCTCCACCGAGCCTGGCTGGATCTGCCCGGGGTTCATGAAGAGCTGATGGCAACTCTGGAAAGTCCCGGGTTTTCGGTTTCACTGCGAATCATGGCTGAAGAGCTGAAGGACCTTCACATACAGGGACATGGCGGTTTCTGAGGGGGGAATGGTTTATGGCACTAATGGATAGGGTATTCTCCGTGATCGCAAGGTTGAGAACGGCGGAACTGAGTCTGCTGAGCCAGGAGAACACCGAAAAAGCGGCAAGGATACGGGACAGTATCGAAGATGTTTCCGCCATCCGGGACAGGCTCATCGTACTTGAGCTTGCCCATGCGGAGGAAAAGCTGCAAAAAGCAAAAAGGGATCTCCATGAAGCGAACGCCCTTCTCAGGGAGTACCTGAGCGATACCGGGAAGGCGGATGCCCGGCTTGAAAAGGCCCTTGAAGCCGTTTCAACCTTTGTAATGCTTCTGAAGGGGATCAGCCGCTGAGCAGGAACGCTCCGGTGATAACCAGAACCAGGGCAATGATCATGGAAGTGGTGTACAGGCGAAGAAGCGGGCCGGTCTCTCCTTCGGCCTCGATGGTGAGCTCCCTGTAGCGTGACATGTACCGGAACCACTGAAGCCTCAGCAGGAACCAGTTGATCCTTTCTCCCCTTGATCTCAGATAGACCAGGATACGCACCATGAAGTACATCCCGGCAAGGGCCGCGATAAGTCCGCCGAATAGTATCCAGTGGCCCGTTTCCATTCAATCCACCTCCCTCCGGGAATATATCTTTCCTCGGTTCAG